>JACCDH010277012.1_pt1 | contig 26704 bp, 21 predicted proteins | sample 7442481 | NCBI WGS metagenome assembly JACCDH01 (sample SAMN15323433, study PRJNA562643) | freshwater metagenome | isolation source: river surface water | place: USA:Blue River Watershed | collected 2017-08-15 | reverse complement strand
TTCCCAATAAAGAAAATAAAAATGAACTTTTAAGAAAAAATCAAGGTAGAATTCAATTCTGGCCTTCTGATCACTTTGGAGTTTTAGCAGAAATTAAAATAAAATAAAATAATTCAATCAAGTTTATGAAACAATACATTTTTATGAAACAATACATTTTTATGAAACAATACATTTTTATGAAACAATACATTTTTCTTTATTTTGATTTTTATTATTTGATTTATTTTCTTGCTTTGATTTATCTATATTTTTTTCAGATATACTATTAATTTTTTGTTGATTATTCAATATAACTAGATCTTCCGGTGGAGCACTTGGTAAATATTTTTCATCTATTTGATAGTTTGAATAATTTATTTGGTGATTAACATTATTGTAGTAAAATACATCATTTAGAGCGTGGTTCTCCAAATTCATACTAGAAATTGGTGGAGCACTAGGTTCAAACATATAATTTGAATTTACTGGATTATTGTTATTTACTGGTTGACTTACTGGTATTCCATTAGAATAACATAATTGACCAAATGTATTAACATAATATTTATTATTGGATTTATCCATTAGTTTTATTTAGATTATAATATTAAGTAACCTTTTATAATATTACAATTCAATATTTTTCTTATTTATTTTTTTAACTTTTCCATTAGAATATGTTCCATACTGACTACCTTTTGATCCATCTTTATTTTTTTCAAATACTTTTTGACCTTCAACTATATATGTTTTACCTTTTATTTTTATTTCTTCTATTTCAGAATCTTCAGACTCATTATCAGATTCATCGTCTGATTCACGTAAACATAACAAGTTTTTATTTGGCTTTTGTTTTAGACCACTATCAAAATTTGATGAAAATTTTTTTATTCTTACATCTACTTGACGCGATAATTCACTGTCACTATCTGTATCGGATCCATCTTTTTCTTGGTTATCTATATCAACGAGATCATCAAAACCTATCATTTTAGGTTCATTTTTAGTTTGTTCAGATTTAATAATATTATCAAGTGTTTTTAATGAAGCCCAAGTTTCTAACACTACATCTTTATTATTATAACTCATCAAGTTTATTTCAGTATAATATCTTTTCAAACCTTTTCTATTTTGAAACATTAATTTTTTAAGAGTTTCTATTTTTTCTCTATATTCCATTTTTTGATTAGATGAAAATTTTTGATTATTACCAATAATTTCTAAATTTTTTATTGTATTTACTAATACTTTATCAAATAAACCGTATTTATCTGTTTTTATTACCGAATTAGTTTCAACATCAATCATTGACGCATGTTTATCATTTAAAGCTGTTACACAATACGAATGGTTCTCCGGCATATCCTTGTTAAAATTTGTTATTTTTATTAAATACATTAAACTGTCTAAACCTTTATCCATTATTGCTTTTTGTTCATGAATTGTTAAATGTGCTATTGACTCAAACCCTGGAGCACTATTAATTATAAATTGTTTTTTGTTATCATTTAATGTATTATTTGTTGTATAATTATTAAATATATTAGTTGGAGGAACTGTTTTTATTTCATTAACTTTATCCGTTAATGTTTTTACTTGATCTGCTAAATTTTGATAATCATTTTTATTTTTACAAGTTTGTTCATGTGTCCATTTATTTTGTCTTAAACTAAAAGGTTTAGAACAATATTTACATTTATAATTTTGATTATTATTTAAATTATTACTATTAGTTTGAACTTGAACATTATTATGATTTTTTTGCTTGTGTTTCCATAAACCACTATTTGATTTATAAAACATTTCACACTGGTCGCAATGAAATATTTTATTTGGATTTTCCATATTATTATATAACTAAATATTTCTTTATTTCGTAACTAGGAAATTAGTTACGCATAGTTACATTTTAGTTACGCCATTTCCTAGTATGACAACTACATATTAATTGATTAAAATATATTAGTTATAATAGTGTTTTATAGGATGAATACCATCATTATACGATTTCCTGTGTGTAACATAGGCTTTGATGATATTTCCATAGTTACATTAGTTACGGAAAATTTCCACGCGAAATTTTTTTTTATTTTAAATTTCAAAACTTGGAAAATTATTTTGATTTTTTAAGATTGAATAAGCTGGTGCAATTAATTATTTTATATTTTAAAGAAATTTACTGTAACTGTAAAAATAGTTACATTTATGGAAACATATTTTATAAAAATCATTTTATGCTTATACATATAATAATTAGTATATTAGTTTATTATAAATATCACAAACTGATGTATTTAAATATTTCCATAGTTACATAAAATGGAAATATTTCCTATAAATTAAAATTTAAAACTAATAGAAATTCCAATAGTTTCATCATATATGTTGTCACAGGTATTAATACTAAATGTACCATTATCTACAACAAATCCTAAATAATTGTTATACAAAATAATATTAGAACGACTTTTATTTAGACATGAATTAATAAAATGTTTTAATGTTATTAATTCAGCTTGTGAAAAAAGTAAGCAAATGCTATTGTTAATAGTTAATTGTGACTTTGGTTTATATGCTAGTTTTTCATTAAAATACAGATCATTAATAATCATAATTTTTTCAATTTTATAATCTGAATCTTCAAAGTGACTTTGTGTTATTTTTAAAATATAATTACCATTTTTCATTTTAATTTTATTGTCATTGTAATTAATTGTTTTTAATATAAGATCAGGATCATCATTATCAATAATATTTAAGGTATTGTTATTTATTTTAAAACTAAGTATTTTATTTACCATGTTCATATTAAAAATTATAACTATAGATTGAATTGAAAAATTTTATCAATTTTTATTATTTATTACTAATTTGCTAATTGGTTTGATAATTTATTGCCATAATAATATCCTGTTAAACTACCTCCTATTACAGTTATTCCAGTAAATGGTAATGATAATCCTAAAGATATTCCTCCAGATAAAACTCCTCCTATGATAATTCCTACTACACCACATCTGTATTTAATTTGATAAGCAGATGCTTGTTCTAATTCTTTATTTGCTTGATTTACTTTAGATTTTGAATTTATAATTTGGTCTTCAATTGAATTTATTTGTTCACCTTGATCTTTAACTAATTCGTTCATAATCATTGTACATTCTAATAAACTTTGCATATCTTGATTTATTTTTTCAATCGCATAAAGTTTTTCATTAGCAATGGTATTTTCTGTAATTGGAATAAGTTGACTCTCAAAATTTTTTTTCAAGTCCATTAATTATAATTAGAAAATATCTAAAACAAATTAGATGGTAATTAAAAATAATACTGATCCAAATTTAATATTATATTCTAATAATGTTTATAAGTTTGAAAATTATTTATTGAATTTATTAGAAGATCAAACTAATATTGATAATATTAAATCAAGTAATGTAATTAGTAAATTTATTCAAAACATTATTCAAATAATAAAATATTTTAATATAGAAGTAGTTTGTTTTCCCATAACATTTATTTATATTAAAAGATTTAAAGAATCAGGCACAAAAATAATTTTAAAAGAATTAAAATTATTATTAACCTTATCTTTACTTATATCTATTAAAATGTTTGATGATATAGGAATTTTAAATTCTGAGTATGGTAAATTTTTTAAAATAGAAACAAAAACACTAAATATATACGAAGACCATTTTTTAGAATTAATTAAATTCAATTTGTTTATAACCAATGATGAATATGATAATTTTTTAAGTAGTTTTAATTTAGTTTAGTCTTGCTAAATTTTTAATGAGATGAGTCGATACATCATTTTTATTGTCTTTTATAAAAAATACAAATATAAAAACATTTACAAAAGTAGCAATTGATAAATACTTTGCAAAGCTATGACAAGATCCTACATGCATACAATTAATTTTATAAGCTGTTATACCATATAATAAAGGAACAAGGAAAAATATATTGTTAAAATCAAAAATAAATGTAACAAATAAAAATAAAAACATACCAGACAATAAAACAATAAATGCATCTGATGTCATTGTTATACCAGCGAAACTAACAAAAGTTGGTTTATAATCTATCTCCATTATATATATTTATATTATAAAATTCAATTAAAATAATTTGATAATATTAATAATCATGATTAATATGATATGGTTTTAAATTTATTTTTATATTATATTTTTTAGTTGCATTAATAACTTTATCTAAATTTATAACCAGATCATCAACAAATATTACGTTATCGATATCATTATAACATTTACTAATTAATTCGTAAAATTTTTCACCTTTATTTTCATCAAAATGAACAACATGATCTTTATTAATACCAATATGTTCAAGATGTTTATAAGTGATTTCTGATAAATTTTGATTTCTTGCTGTTAAAAATATTAGTTCGCAATTATTTTTATAAACTCTTTCAAAAAAATGTTTTTGATTTTCAAAATCTAATTTATTTGGATTTGTAGTATGGGCAATATGAATCCACTCATCAAGTGCATATTTTTCTGCAATTAATTTGTCACCGTATATTTTAATATAATAATTAATTTTCTCTCGCCACCAAGTTTTTGACATTTGAGGAAATGTTAACACTGTTTCGTCAATGTCCAATATAACTAAGGATCCAGGTATTATTTCTATTTGATTAAATGAGTCTACTGGAATTATCATTAGCATATAAAGTATAAAATTATTAAAATTAATTATCAATTTTTAATCCTTTTTACACCAACATAAAAAATGAAAAACCTTGTATTTATTTTCAATAAGCTAATATATAATGGAAATTTCTAATATTAATAAAATTAATCCTTTATATTGTATGGAAATAACAGGTCATGATACAATAAAAGTTAGAGATCTTTTTACTAATAATAAACCTATTAAATCTTGTCATTCAAATAATTTAATGATGGTTAATATTGAAAAAACTGGAAATAAAGTTATATTAAGAAATGGTTCTCAACTAAATCATTTTATTTTGACTGTAAAATATCTTTTAAGATCAAATAATTTTTTAATGATAGACAAAGAAGGTATTTTTGTTAAGATTTTGAACTTAAATAATTTACCAAAGCTTATGGCTAATAATCCTTTAGATATAATTAATGATTTTAATAATCAAATTATTAATTGTATGGATCCAAATTCTTATCTTGTGATTAACAATCAAATAGTTATGAATTTAGGACTCATTAGTAACTATGATTCTTGGGTTGTTATTTCAGTTGGTACTTTTAAAAATGCAGAAATAGCAAAATCAGCATATGATTTTATGACAAGTAAATTTGAGTCAAATACATTTTATTTATAAAAATTGATTAAAAATAAATTAAATTAACATGTTTTCATTTATTAATGGACAATAATAAGAAAGTATGCAAACATTTTGTTAATGGAAACTGTAAGAATGGATCATCCTGTGATTATGCTCATATTGAAAATATTTGTTCCCATCATTTTTTTGGTAATTGTAAATTTGGTGACCAATGTAAATCATCACATGAATACAAACTAAAAAGTAAAGACAGTAAAAACAATCATAAAAATAATAAAACAAAATTGATTAAAAAGAATACGGAAACATTTGAACCATTTATAGAATCAGGAGACATGAGAATTATGATTGGGGATGGAACTAAAACCAAATATAACCATGAAATTAAATCAAGAGATGTTGTTTTGGTTCCCAATCTATTTGATTCAGAAAAAGATATTTATGCTAAATTACTTGAAGAAATTAAAAATTCAGGTATTGATGAATCTCAATTATTTAAACTATGGCATGGGGACACTCATATGATTGCGGATGACCATTTAAATTGGAAAAATAAATGTCCAACTTTTAATATGATAATTGATATAATTAAAACTTATTTTTCAATAGATGTAAAAGCAACTAGATTCAACTGGTTTAGAGATTCATCAGATTTTAAACCATATCATCATGATGCTGCAGCTGTAGATGCTGACAAGGCAAAGAAACAAAATTTTACAGTTGGAGTTTCATTTGGTGTAAATAGAACAGCATCATTTCAACATGCAAAAACTAGAACAGTTATTGACATTCCTCTAGATAATGGAAGTATTTATTGTTTTTCAAAAGACACCAATATTGAATGGCGTCATGGAATTCCTCAATTAACAGAATCAGATCAAAATAAAGGTGGTAGAATTAGTATTATTGCATGGGGATGGGTTGATATCCAAGAGTAAAAATTAAAAACGTTTTTTTATATAATTTAATTAAATGAAAGTACTATTAAAATTTGTATTAACTTATTTTTCGTTATTAGTAGATTGTAAAAGTGCACTTTGAGCTAAACGTTTCCTACGTAGAATGAAAAATATAATTACACCTATAATTATAACAACACTAAGAGTTATTCCAATAGATGCACCGATAATAGTTCCTGTTGAAATTGTCGAACTATCTGTAGACATATATCCTGCTTCAATTGCAGCAGTTTCAGCCATACGATCATATAAACATATGGATTGAGTTGGTATAGTTTTTGACATGGCACAACGCACTTCATCATTATTAGTATCACAATTAAATACTTTTTGTAAAGATAAATCATTATTTTCATTACAATCAGGATCCCATGCTCCACATTCACAGTCACATCCGTCTTTAGAACCATAAAAAAGAGAATTACATGACCAAGACGATGGTACAAAATCACGAATATATTTATTACTATAGTTACCCCAAGGTGCGCCATCAATATCAGTATCGTTTGAGAAAAAGAATTGAGGATGATGAACCGGTACTCCGGTTTGAATTTGAAGTAACTTACGATCGCTAAGAACTTTATGACGTAATGTACAGATAGGTTCATTCTGAAATCCTGGAATACAAATATCATCATGATTAGGGCAGTCAATAGATACAGCTGCAAAAGGATTACAATCTGGATCAAAAGAGCCACAATTACAATGGCACCCATCTCCAGTACCATATTGATCTGGTTTACATGTCCATGCTAAAGGTATTTCTAAAGTGTTTTTAATTCTAATATCATGATCAATTACTTTGGGACGAACTCCAAGAACACGATATAAATAAGTTGAATATGCACATGTAAAAGTCCAGCACACATTATTTTTACTGCTTCTAGGATACCAAGACCAAGTAGTTGGATCACAAATTATTGATGTAAGTCCACCGGATATTAAACCATACTGAGCAGTACTCCATCCAGCTCCAACTAATGCATCAATAGTAGAACGTTCTTGTTGAGCAGTAGCAGACATGGCAACTTTACCCTGCATATCACCAACAAACCAAGAAGTACATTTATATACACCTCCTGGATTCTTTGATTCATCTCTTAACATTCCTCCATTTCCGTTTTCATAACCAATATCTCTCCATAATGTAAATGGAGTTCTAATATTACAATTACCAGCTTGGGTGCAAGAATAATCCATTTGAACCCAAGTATGAAATGGAATAGATGGAGATCGACAAATTTTTGCTGATTCAGAACTAGAAAAACAAAAACACAAAAATAAAAATGTAAAGATACTGTTGTTGTAGTTATTTTTATTAATTTGTGTTTTTTCAAATATTTTATATTTTTCTGTCACCTTATTATATTTAACTTAAAAAGGTCTACTTTAGTGCTTAATTATTAATTCTTTCAATTTTTAGTTAAATATGTTTTAAACTTAAATACTTTATTGATTTTAAATATGTTTTACACCCGTAAAGATTTAAAATGAGACAGAAATATTTTTATATAATATAATAATTATATAATGACTCATAAAAGTGAAGATTATAAAATATCAGCTGTTAAAACAAATCATGTCATTTAAAATAGTCCCGCTGTAAAAATGAATATATGAAATTTGATTATCTCTATAATCAGAATACTTTTGAACCTTATCAAATATTAATAAACATGTTGGAACTATACAAAGATAAATTAAAAAAATATAAATTGATGGTGGTATGGTGCTTTTCGCGACTACTGCGTTAAAAAATAAAATTGTATTAGAAAAATTAATTATACTGAAATATAATATAACTATTTATATTTTAATTAATATCGTATTTTTATTTTTAGTATAATTATCAATCCCATATTTTTCATAATAAAAATCTAATAATTCTGGAGTTGATAAATTATTTGTATTAGGAACTTCCCACATTTTCCAAAAAGGAGCTAATGGATATAAATTATATGGATTCGAATTTATTATATTATATGCGATTGAATTTTTAAATTCATTTGGAGTTAACAAATCATAACATCTAATAATATCCATATTATTTTTTGTAGCACCATTCATTACCATTTTATGAGGATTTTTCATTTCTTTATCAACATGTCCATTTCCAGCTATAATTACATCTTTCTTTGCTTCTAGAAAAAACATTCCACAATCACCTAACACAATTACAAATCCGAATGTTTTTATTTTATAATATTTATTATTGACCTTATAAATAATATTTTTACAATCTTTAATTTTTTCATTATTATAATAAGATGTATCATTTAACCAGTGAATAAAAATATTGTCTTCATGCATATCTTGTGGATAAATTTTATTTTTTGTTAATAAATGATATGTTGCTAAATAACTAATACATATATAATCATATAATTTTGATATATTGCCACATTTGATTCCATTTGGTAAAATAACAGACCCATCTTTATTTTTTGTGAAATATATAAAATTAAATAAATCTTTTAATGTTGTAATATAGCTTTTATGTTTATTATTTCCAGATAAATTTTTTAAATCAACTTCTATTTCTTTATTTAATCCATGTCTGGTTGTTATAATTTTATTTATTTTGTTTTTTTTTAAACATGTTCCATATCCTAAAATTAATGGTAAATGAACTGTTTTTTGATATAATTGTTTTATATATATTAAAATAATTACTTCAGCAGTAATACCATTATTATTTCCTATAATATACAATTTATTACCAATTATATCAATATTTATATCAGGTTCATTTGTTAATTTAATTGCCTCTTTTACAACAACTGGTAAATATACTTTTTCATTATCAATATTAACTTCTATATTTTTAGATTCAGGTATATATGCTATTCCAAAAGCACCTTTTCCTAATACAGTTGGACAAAATTTATTATATTCAATTGTATCAAGTAATTTATTTTTTATTGTTTTTTTATCAGATTTAGATATAAATTTAATTATTTCATTTATTTTATCATTAAAATTATCCATATTATATATAAATAGATAATAAAGAAAAATTCTATAAAATATATTTAGAACTTATGAAATTTTTTTGAAAATTGGATAAAAAATAGTTTTGTAAATTAGAAATATATAAAAATCCAATAACATTTTTAACATTTTAATTAATTTCTATCTAGTAAAAAATTTACTGCTATTTAATATCATTACCATTATAATTCCATATTTTTATATATATAAATATTAATAATAAATGAAATTTAATTATCTCTATAATCAGAATACTCTTGAACCTATTCCAATACTAATAAACATGTTGGAACAATTCAAAGATAAATTTAAAAAATATAAATGTTTAGAAATTGGTTGAGGTAATCTTCTTAGTTCAATTCCTAATACAAAATATTTTAAATCTTATGATGTTATAGAACCAAATGTTAAATTATGTGAGATTGCTTAATTTAATGTTAATAAATTTGAATCTAATATTCAGTTATATTGTGATACATTTGATCATTTTTTAGAAACTACAGATAAAAAATTCGATATTATGGTATTTATTCTTTCAATTTTTAGTAAAATATGTTTTAAACTTAAATAGTTTATTGAATTTAAAATATACTATATTGTAATATGTGTTTAAAATTATATTTTAAAGAAGAAAATTCAGATATATTTTATAAAAAATATATTTTGTATAAAGAAAAATATTTGAATCTTAAAAATAAATTATTAGTTGAACAAGTTGGAGGATCTAGTAATTTAATAAATATTGTTTCGTTTAATGTATTAAATGAATCTCAAGACATCAGTTTTATGACATTTAAAAATTACTCTGAATATATTAAGGAGATAAAATTAATAGATAAACCTACAAATAAAAATTTAAAGAACTTATTATGGAGTTTAACAAAAATAGAGAAAAAAGAATGGGCATTATTTAGAAAATATAAATTACTTGGTATTATCCAATACTATTTATCACAAAATTATATTTGTTGTTTACAAGAAGTTTCAGATAATTTACTTCAAGAAATAAATAAAAAATATGGTAAACAATATATAGTTGTATCAACATTTGATCCAACTAATCCTAAAGAAATCGAATATAGAGTAACAATTTTTCCTCTTAACTATCAAATAAAAAATTCATCAAACATTCTTTTTGATGGTCCAAATATAAAAAGAAAAGATGGATTATTTACTATAGTATCAGATGGTTCCAAAGAATTTATTTTAATTAATTTACATTTTTATTGGAAATCAAATGATACCAATTATAAAGATTTTGCAAATAAAATATTAGATAAAATATCTCAATATAACTTACCTTTAATTATTTGTGGTGATTTTAATTTAAATATTGAGCATCCATTTATGAAAACATTTATTCAAGTTTTAAAAACAAAAATAGATATTCAACTAAATAACCAAAATTATTCAAATAATTTCACGTCTTATAATACAAGAACTAATGAATTAGGTTGGATTGATCATATATTGACTTGGGGTTTTGAAGTAACACAATCAACTAACACAACAAATAATGTTAATAATTATGAAATTTTTTATAATGTCAAAAAAATATTAGATGAATTACTTGTTTTTAAAGATAATTTAGACGATAAAAATAATAAACAGATAATAGAAATTTTTAATAATAACAAATGGATTTCTGATCATAAACCTGTTTTAATAAGTTTAAAATACTTAAAATAATAAATCTTACAGTATATAATGATTGATCCAAACCTAATAGCTTTGGTTGAAAAAACAGTTTATAAAAAAATTTGTCGTAACTGTTATCATAGAAATCCTATAAATAGAACAACTTGTAGAAAATGCAAACATAATGATTTAAGATTTCAACATAAAATTAAAAAATAAATATTTTAAAAATAATATTATAAATTTTTAAAATGTATGATAATTATATATGGAAGTTTTTGATTCAAAACAAAAACAAATTATTAATCCTATAATAATAATTTTAATTCTCATATTTATTTATGTTATTTGGGATAGCTTTTTTGAATATTTTATTAATGTTCCGAGCACAAACTTATCATTAATTGACAAATTTTTAAAACAATTTGAAATAGATAAAGCAATTGGTTTAATGTTTATTACTGATGATCGAACTTTAAACTATATAACAAAAAAAACGAAAATAAATATAAACCAGAAGAAACATATCAAGTATTGCGATATAATCGAAGACACAATGTTAAAAAAATCAGAAAAAATTTATAATCTTAAAGATATATTAAAACCACAACACACAGCAAAGTTTGGTTCTATATATCATAATAAAAATAATTACCATATTATTAAAAAATGTAATTTTAAAGATATATCAAATCTTTCAATTAATAACAATAAACAAAAGTATTTAATATCAGCACCAATACAATGGTTTATGGATAACAATTTGATGGAAAATATTGATTACACAATTATTGGAATTAATACTGAAAAAGCTAATTTAATTTTAAATAAATTTTCAGAAATTCCAGATAATAAAGTAATGGTTTTGTGTCCTTGTTTAACAAATCAAAAAAAAATTTATGATATGAATGAATTAATCATTGGGATGACAGTTAATGATATTGGTGAATTATTAAGTTTATCCGAATAATTTATTTTTTAATTTAAGATATTTGATTTTGTACTTAAGATATTTATTTCTATGATTAGGATCATTAAATTTTTGTAATAAAAAGTTATCTAAATTAAACAAGTTAGTATCATGAATTGGATTTATTCTTTGGATTAAATTTTCATACATTTGTTTATTAATTTTATTTGCAATGTTATTAATAATTAGTCGATTAAAAATTGCGTTTGTAGTTAGAATATTAAGGTCATTTAGTTCTTGTTTTGGACTTTTTGTTGTATAATTAGCTGCAAAATATTTTAAACTGTTTAGATGTTTTTGATTAAGATTTTCTAGATTATTTATTATAAATGTGGCTATGAAAAGTAAAATTGGATTAATCTCATCAAAATTAATTATAATGTTCAAATTTTTATTGAATATTTGAAAAAATTCATGTGATTTAACAACATCAATAAAATCAATATTTGGAAATAATTTATAATTAATTACAGTAAGATTATGATCTATAATTGGATATCTATTTAGAAAGTAACCTATTAAATATCCCGGAATTATAACTAAATTACTTATTTCATTAACCCATACAAAAAATATTCCCGTATTATTTTTATAATATTGATTTGCATTATAACTACAAAATAAATTGGGTAAAAATCTAAATATATTATCAATACAAATTGATAAATTTGTTAATTGTTCTAAATCCCAATTTGTTGTTTTTAATCCAAAATTTATAGAATTAAAACTAATTTTAGTATTTTTTTCACATACTACATTACATACTATTATATTTTCTTTTTCTTGTTCGATTTGTTGTTCTGATGTTATTGAGTTTGTATTATATACTAATTTGAGTAAAGTTTTACTATTATTTATTGTATTAAATAAAACATCTAAACCACGTGATTTAATTTCTTCCAATGTAAAAATACCATTAAAAAATTCATCAGTATTTGCACTATCTGGTATTTCCCCAAGATAATAATGTTTTACAGTTTCTTTATAGATATCAATAAAACATTGGTTGGCTACTCTGTATTTTCTAATTTCTGATTTTATAACTTGATAATTTAAGTAATCTGCTTTTTGTTGTTTTTGTTTATTTTCATTACAATTAAATAATTCAAGCAATTCATAAGATTTAATGGGATCACTTTCTATCAATAAAAAATCCACAGTATGACCCATATTTAATTTTCTTAGCCTAAACATTGATTGTGCAGCTTCAGAGTAGGTTGTTAAATTATCAACAATACATAAACCCCTTAATACCGGGTAATTATCTTGTTTTAAATCAATTCCAATTATATGGGTTTGACTATAATAAAAGAATGGATTAGTATAGTTTATTGATTGATCATACAATTCTATTTTATTATTAATAATAGTATATTTAATGTCATTTTCATCCAAAAATATAATAGTAAATTTATAATCTGGTTTTTCCTTTTTAATAAATTTAAAAATTTCATTTGCAATAACATTGTTTGAAATATTTTTAAAAAGCCCAACAATATCAATAATTGCATTATAATTAATTAAATCAGAATTATCAAAAAATACCTTTGTAATAGCATCATTATCACACAATCTACTAATTTTGGAATTTGTTATAACATTTGATTTTAAAACCGCATGATTTATATTTAATTTTTCATCATGATCTTGATAAATTTCATTAAAGTTTATACTTGAATTTAATCTAGGTAAATTAATGTTAAGAGTACCAGAATAACCAATTTTATAAACACTATTAATATTAATTATATCAATAAATGAACAATTATATTGCCATTCTGGAAGTAATACATTGCTAAATATTTCATCAAATATTTCATTAAACTTTCCTATACGATTTGATTCTAACAATTTATTTATAAAGGTTGGATTAATATTATGAGGAGATTCTTCAATGTTAAAAATTTTACTAATTAGATCATAATTAATAATAAAATTAACAATAAATTTATCTGCATTATAATTTTTTAGTATAACCCAATAATATAGTGTTAAGAAGATAGTTAATACTGCTGAAGAAAAATTAGAATCAACCAATGGTTTATCTTTGTTTAAATAAGGAATAGCAAAGCATTTTGTTGGATGTATACCCCAGTTAACATTTTCTTTTAATACTTTATTATTAATCTGTTCCAGTATGTTATTAATATCATTTATTATTAATTCAATGTTATTTGATGTAAATCCTACAGTTAAATAATTAAAATCTTTTAAATTATCTATTGAAACATTCTTTGATCCTTCTTTTATTTTTTCAATAAATATTTTTAAAAGTTTATATAAATTTGTTATGCTAATGTTTTTATCAATTGTTTGATTAAAATTACTTTTAAGAGGATCGACTATAGAATCAAATTCATCTATTAAAAAAACCAAGTCTTTGTTAAATGATAAATCAGTAAATTTTCCACCAAGAAATAATTTTTTAATTTCAATATCAGACACAACATTAATTTGTTTTTCAATATCAAAAATTTTAATATATCTATCCATTGTTTCTTTTGTTTGTTTAACTAAATGAGATGGTACTATTATATAAATTATTTTACCATAAATTAAACTTAAGTGAATAGAAATTAATGGAGTAATAACAGATGATTTACCTTTACCCATCATAAAATGATGTAATGGATATGATAATATTGTAGGATTTTCTTTATAAATATTAACATGATCTTGTTGAATACAAGGCTCATTGGATCCCCCTAATAAACTAATTTGATTTGAACTAATAATATTATAAGTTGATGTGGTTTTTTTATTTTTTAATTCATATGGTTTATATTTTTTGTTATTTATTTTATTTTCCCATAAGATATAGTTATTAATAATATTTTGATATCTTTCAAATTGCTCTTCGGTAATAGTTAAGCCTGATATAATTTCAAACATAATTTCAAACAAATATTTAAATTCATTGGATCTTGAGTCATATAATTCAGAGTATATTTTTAATTGAGAACACAAAAAATTATCATTTGGATCTGTTATTAGTTCTAATAATTTTTTACAAATATTCTTGTATTTATGTAAATTAATATAGTTAGGATAGTCTGAATAACTGTTTAATAAAATATTTCCAAAACTATTTGTACTATTAATTTGATTATTTAATATAACTAATTTTTTATCAATACTTGAAATAATTTTGTTAATTTCACAATTAAATATTTCAGTATTAGTTCTATTAACAACACATGTACTTATTTTAACAAGTAATTTATTTAATGATTTCAAATATTTTTCTTCAAATTTATCAGTATTTGTACTATCATTAATTTTAATATTAATTATTTGTTTACTTTCATCTCCATCCGAATAAATAATTTTAACTTTATCATAATTACCATCATTAAAATTAATTTTATTTGAAAATACTTTGATTTTATTCCAATACAACAGTCTTGTATAATAATTAAAATAAAATCCTGATTTTTCATTATATTTATTCAGGTATATAATATTCCAATCATTAGCTCCATAATTTAAAATAATGTTTTGAAAGTTATCCAAATTATTTTTATCGGACAATAGATTAGTTATAGGATTAATTTCAAAAGTATATGAATCTGGTTGTAAACTAATTGATTCTAAAACATTTAACTGATAAATATCTTGGATTTTTGTTGTGAAATTATTGTTTACAAATAATGTAAAATACCAGTTTAAATTATTAGACCAAATTAAATGAGGACAATTTGTTGGTATTAAATTTTTAAATGGATAACTTATTTCCTCAAATTTCCAAACTTTAAAATTATTATAAAACACGGAATCAATTCTAAATTCAATAGTTTTGCTACTAATTTTTGAAAAATTACAATTTAACTTTATTGATTCTTTATCATTTACTAAATACATGTCTTTTGATATATCATTTCCTAATCCCGACTCAAGTAATATGTAAGTGTACTCATCGTGAATAAATAAATTAGAAATTAATGAATAGTGACTTTTTGAATTCGAAATATGAATCAAATTAAAGCTAATTTCATTGATTAAAATATCAGTACCTTGGATTTTTAAATTAGGTATTTTATCTGCTAACAATGATTTTATTTTAAATATTGGATCAAATAATGAATCTTTATTTTCAACCAAATAAGAAATAAAAACTTCTGAATCGTTGGCTTTTACAATATTATTTAAAATATTAAAATAGTCTTCCCAAGAATAAATATTTGCATTGTAATTTAAAAAATTAAATTTGGTATTTTTATAAAGTGGATTTTTTCCAATATTTTTATTAAACAAGAGTTGTAAAACTGGAATTATGTCATCAAAGTTATAATAGGGTAAGTTGATATTTTGACGTTTTTTCCAATATTTTTTTCCAAATATTTTAATTAATTCAATTCGTGTATTTGTATTTAGAAAAATTGCTTCTATATTTAATTTTATAAACATTGTTAAATTTATTTTATCAAATAATTTCATCATGTAAACTGGATTATTTATTAAAAACTGTTTAATATTATCATAGTTTTTTATGTTTGTTGGATATACTTTAAAAATAGATGTAGTAGTATTTAAACAAGGACTAATAAATTCAACATATTTACAAAAGTTAATTTCTAATTGATCATCATTTTTACTTTCAAATACATTAATTTTTTGACTAATAATTGTGGAAATAATATTGCTAAATAAAAAATTACTAATTTTTTCTGATAATCTGATGGCCATATTGTCATAATATTTATTATTAATAATATTAAACATTTTTACTAAAATTGAATGAAGTAATTTGGTTTTATGTAAATATACTATAAATAAATCTATTTGATCAAATGTATTAATAAGTGGTTTATCAATATTTAATACCTTTTTTAAATTTGCACATTGTAAAAATTCATAAAAATAATTTACAGTATCCCAATATTCAATAAAATATGATGGTTTTATTTCAGCTAAATCACTATTAACAAAATTATTTACCTCATTATATTGTTTAATTAAATTATCCAAGTCAGTAATATCTTCGTCTGATTCTAAATAATTTAATACAAATTGCTTACCATAAACTGGTTTGTTTCCAAATGATGTTGATTCAATTAAATCTTTTAATGGTTTATGTATTAGATTAATTTTATTAGATGTAAATAAATTAGGTTTAACATTAAAGCATACATAAACAAAAACTAAAAAAGAATTAAGATATGATACATTATTATTTTTAAAATTATTAATTAAAAATTCAATAATTTGTTGTGGTTTTAATTTATCTATATTAGTTAATTCAATTGTATTAGTAAGAATATTTTCATTAATAATTAACGGGTATGTTTTATATTTACAATTAAATTCAATCCCGTAAATAAAGTCTATTTGATTATCTAATACTTCAGCAGGAACAATACCTATGTCAACTAGTTTTTTACAAACATTTTTCATATAAACAAATTGAGTATTTGGGTATGTATATTCAAACCTAAATGTATCTGGATTAAAAGTTGTTTGAATGGCTTCGTAACATTTTGAATTAATATTTTTTATTATGTTAACGTATTTTTCTAAACTATTTGTCATTAAAACATTATATAAAACAACAGGCCAATATATAGAAAACCAGGAGCAAGAACCACTTTGTTGAGGCAAAATATACAATAAATTCGTTTCAATATCATAATGTAATATTATTTTGTTTAATAATTGGTTATTAATATTATTTTCAGAGTTTTTAAGAATATCAAAATTGGAAATTTTAAATTTGGATAAATCAGTTAATTCTATTTGATTGTAATTGAATTTATCAAATTGTAAATTAATTAGTAAGTTATTAAAAAAATCATAATATAAAGTTGGAAACTCAATCATTAAACTTTTACCTTCAATTATTTTTAGAGGTTTAAAATCAACTGGTTGTTTTGAAGAACTTATATTTTTAAAAATATTTTTACTAAATTTAGTATTTATTGTTTTAATTGTATGAATATTATTTATATTTTGAATTTCAATTGAGTTAGAATCATTTTTTGTTATTTTAAAATTAATTTTGAATATTTCTGGATCAAGTTCAACATTTTTTATTGATTTTATATTTTTTATAATAGATATAATTGGATCAATAAATATAGCATCAACTGATTTTTCTTTATACTCATAAGATTGGTTTTCTAAATTTTTTGGGTTTTTAAATAAATCATATAATTCACCAGCTGAAATTAAGGTAAAAATAATTTTAAGTGTCTTTAAAGGCTCGCTATAAATATTTTTATCTAATACATAACCAATATAAGGTAAATAATATCTTTGATTATTTAAATCGGGTTCAACTTTAATAAAATTTTCATGAATATTTATACCCAGACCAGAATTAATAGTCATTAAATATTGAACACCATCTTTTTGAAAAAACAATAAAGAAGTTGCGTGGAGATCATGAGATATTTGAATAATGCAATATTCAAAAAAACCAAGTAATATAGATGGATTGTTTGGATTATTTAATCCATCTATAGAAAATTGTCTATTATTACTTGATAAATTAGACAGGGAACCATCGATATCACTTAGGTTAAAATTTGTATATTTTATAACAGATTTTGAGTTAACATTATGAAAAGATAATTCACAGTCTAAAAATTTTTTATTAGTAAAATCTATATCTAATATATTAATATTTTCATCAAAACCAAAAAGAATATTTTTTAGGAAATTAATTGAATTTATTGTTTGGTTACCAACATTTGGATCTAAATAACCATCCAAAAAATGATATATGGCTGGCTTATAAAGTTCAATATTTTTTAAAAAATTATTTTGTGACATTATAAATTAATTAGAAATTTATAATTACACTAAGTTAATATTATATTTAACTGCGGATTCAAGCATTTTGTTCCATAAAAATAATATTGTTAATATAGATTGGTTGATCGAATCGTTTAAATCAATAAATATTTTTGAAAATGATTTTATTAATTGGTTTGTACTATCTTTATTTTTTATGGATACTTTTACTTTTTCCATAACATCATTTCTACAATTATCAAAAATTTTAATTAATAATTTGAATGCTTCTAGTTCATTTTCTAAACTAATGAAATTATACAATTTTGACATATTTTTGGTTTCATAAATTTCATTTAATTCAGACTCGGATAAAAACTGAGCTCTAAATAAGGCAACTAGATCTGGTTGTAATCCATTTGTATAAATATAAAGATTATTAATTTTATCACCAAATAATTCCTTTATTTTATCATTAGTAATATTAAATGATAATTTATTTGAATTATTTTTTTTAATAATATTATAGTTAAAATATATATCAATAGTTGATTTTTTACTATTATTTAAATATAAGAAGGTATTTGTTTGTGAGTTTTTTACAAGTTTAATATTAATTTTACCTATGTCCGTTTCAAAATTTACATTTTCATTATTAACATTATCACTAATAGCAATTAAATTTAACATTGGTATAATAATTTTATTGTCAATTGCATTAGTTTTAACAATAATAAAACTATGAAATAAACTTTCTTTTGAAAATATTTTTTTATACAACGGATTAATATTTATTATTTTTTCATGCATTAAATTAAATTTTTCAACCATTTCATTAGTTAAGCTTAAATAATTTCCTAGTAGCAATTTAATATCATCCTCAACACTATTTGATTCAATAATTTTTCTTGTTAAATTTATGGGATGATTATTTAAATATTCTGAAGCTGGTAACGTACTAATAAAATCTTTAAATTGAGAATCTGATCCTAAATAAATATTATATGCGATAAAAACACATAATTTTTCAAAGTCATCAAATAATTCAACATTATCAGAATTTATATATGGTAATTCAAGTATATTTTTGGAATTAATTAATACATTTTTATTAAATTCTAATAAAATTTCATCAGAACTAGTATTATCATTCAAATATATATTGTTTGTTTCAAGGTTAAAATCTAATTTATCGCTTACGACACATCCATTATCAACAAGCCATTTTTTTAATGAATTAAAATTTTCTTTATTCATTTTATATTTTATAATTATATAATATAAAATCTTTAAACGTTTTTCTAAAAAATATTTTTCTAAATTTAATTAGTGATATGGTTTTCAATACAAGTAAAATATTGAATAACTATAATATGATTAAAATATTAGGCAGAGGTTCTTATGGTTTGGTAGAACTGATTGAACATAAAGAATCAAAGGAAAAATTTGCATTAAAAACAATAAATTTTAATAATAAAGAAAATACATCTCAACTATTAAATGAAATAAATATAATGAAACAGTTAAATTCCAAATATTTAGTAAAAATATTTGATTATGAAATAATGGATGACACCATTCAAATAATTATGGAATGGGCTCCAAATGGAGATTTAGAACAATTATTAAAAAAATTAAAAGCAGACAATAAAACATTGCCAGATGATGTTGTTGAAAAGATTATTTATCAGACGGCATGTGGTATTAAAGATTTACATGATTATAAAATAATTCATAGAGATGTTAAACCTTCAAACATTTTGGTATTTGATGACCATAATGTTAAATTCGCTGATTTTGGAGTTAGTAAGCCATTATTTAATGAATCTCCAAATGCATATACACAAATAGGAACTCCCTATTACATGAGCCCAGAAATATTACACGGATATCCATACTCTTATTCAACAGATTATTGGGCTTTAGGATGTGTATATTATCAATTGGTAACTTTGGATAAACCATTTGAAGCTATAAATATATTAGCACTTATATTAAAAATTACTGGATCCAAATACAATTCTAACAAAATACCATCCAAATATAAAAATTTAATAATTAACTTAATAAAACTAGATAAAACAACAAGATATAATTATAAGCATATATTTAATTTTTGTGTAAAACAATGGTATTAACAAATATTGTTTAAACTAATAATATTGTTTTAACCACCACATTTTTCATATTAATTATATCAACTTTTTTAATATGATCTATTTTAATTATAATTAATTTGTAGTTAGTTTTTATAATGTTAAAATCATTATTTATAAAAATGTTAAAACTTGTTTCTTTTATTACTTGGGGAATTTTATTTTTAATAATTTGATCCCAATAGTCTTTCTTTTGTTGGTCTGTTAAATGAGTCTTATTTATATTATCATATTTCATCATTACATGTGATGCGTGAATTGAAACCATGTCTTTTACGTTTTCATGAATAATATTACCATAATCATCCGAATAATACACGCGCCTTATACCAATAGATTTCATCATTTCCAAACACCCATGACAAGGCCTCGCATTAACCAATTTGATATTGCATTTATCTTTTTTATCAATTCGAATTACCATAATGTCATGCTTCTTTCCCTTTTTTGCGTTTTTCTCTTTGAAAACGCCACCCGTTTTTACAATCCCAGTTCACCTGAGATCCAAAGTGCGAGATTATTGCATTGGCTTCAGCGTGGAGGCTACCACAAAATTTACCCCTACAATAATTTCGTGAAGCATTGCATTTTGGCTGTCCAACCATTTTACCATTTAATAAAACACATGCTGCTAGTCGATATTGAATAGGGCTGTTCGAAGCCTCCTGAATTAACTTATTAGATAACGTATTAAATTTCTGCGACATTAAATATCCCTTAATTGGGAAATATAAATAAAAATTATCAATTTTTTATACATTAAAAACAATAATAAGCTGTATTATAAACTGTTCAAAAATGCATCAAATCTTGATAAATATTTTAGATTTTTTTTGTATTGTTTAGTATCATAATCTTCTAGTGTTTCATCACCAGTATCAATATCTGATGATTCATCGTCAGACAAAGGAGCGATAGATAACTCATTAGCAGAATCATCTGCATTATCATTAGATTCAACTTCTGATTCAGATTCTTCATTGGAATCATAAACCAAACTATGGTAGTTAGAGTTAAAATGTAGATCTGAGTGTCCAGTAATTCTTTTACCAACTTTGTTACCAATTTTTTCAAAGTATTGATACAACAACCAGTCATACAAAACTACCCCGTTAATTTCAAAGGTCATAAGATCTGTGAAATAATATGATCCTGATGCAATTCTACAGTCGGATTTGAGATTAACATTAATTTTAAGATTGTCTGTTGACAAACTAGAAACTAGAGTATGTAATTTATCTTGATTAGTTGGCTGATCAAGATAAATTTTTGGAAAAAAGATACGAAAAAAGCTAAAAAGATTTTCAGGTGATGCACAAACTTCAAACTTGTCTTCGAGCTTGTATCTGAAAAATGGACGCTTATTGAGAAAGATGCACCACTTTGTTCTAAGTGGATAACCCTCGTTCTCATAGTAATCAGCATCCAAATGAATATCTGGATTGTTCAAAAAAAACTTGATAATTTGTTTGCAATGTTTGTTAGCATACATATAAGTTGCCATTCTTTGAATGTCCATTTTATAACAATAGTCAACTTTTTTAAGAAAGATTGAATGAAGAAAACGCAACAGCGAGATTTCAAAACAATCGGTATATGAAATTTTTTGTTTATTGTCTTTAAACTCAATTCTGTTATATTGAACAGGTTCGACAATATTATTAATATAGGTTTTAGTATTTTCCATTAGATTCATTAGAATCATCATAAACTTAAAAAATTCAATTTTTTTATTGTGGTTCTTGTACTGTTTTATGTGTTATAATCAAACAAAATTTAAAACAAATAAAAATATCTAATATCTAATATATGATTAATTTTAAAGATATGATCGGAGGTTTTTTAAATGAAAGCCTATTAGATATAACAAATGCTGATAATCAAAGATTACTTGCAAAATTAAAAACTGATGAAAAATTTTTTATTGAAAAACAAAAACAAATTGCAATAACACCATTGGAGTTTTCTAAAAAAATGGGATTAGAATTCTATCAAAATTTTTTACCAAATGATGCTAATACTTCGAAAAGTTTGACACCAGATGAAATAGAATTTCACAGAGCACTTGTACAATTATTAATTAATAATTTAGATGAATCACTAACATACTACAAAAAAGATTCATTTGAAACATACTTAAGAAGATATATTGGATCAAAATTATCTGAAATAAATTCAAATTTGTATTCTTGCATAACAGCATTTATTGATCAAATTAAATTTACATATGATGCTGATAAAGCAGCAATTGAAGCTGAAAAAAAAGCAAAACAATCTTCAAAGGGAGCGTCATCTTCTGCACCTGTTTCAACTGTATCTGCTGAACCATCTATGTCCGGTAAAAAAGCTAAAAAAACATCAATTGATTATAGTGACATTAAAGAGTGGATCTATTCATTTCCTACAATAAAAGAAATTTCATCAAAATCATCAGATGAAATATTTAAACTAGGTTTTGGTAATCAAGGTAATTTAAATGGATTTTATAAAATGAAAAATGCCGATTTAGAATTAAAAAAAATAGACAAACAAATAAATATTATAGTAACAGCTTTTACTGCTTATAACAAAAATGTTTCTGAAGATTTATCATTAATATTAACAAAAGAAAAAAGAGCTTATTATGATCAATTTTTAAAAATATTACCATTTTTTGTAGATAAATCAGAAGTTGATGCTAAAGATGTTTTTATAGATATGTTAGAATCAAAAAATTATGTTTTATATTTTTATTTAGATGGTCTGTACTATGAATTTATAAGAAAAGAAACTGATGAACGTGCCCCAAATAATCACTATATGATTAATGACGATTTTAAAATAACTAAAATTAGATTACCATTAAATAATCAAACTATTAATAAATCAGCTACAATTAAAATGCGAAATATTACTTTTCATAAACATTTTAAAAATTTGTTAGTTACTGAAGTTGATAAAAGTAACATTTTTAAATCATTTAGAAATACTTATTTAATTTATAAGCAGTTTCAAAACTCTAATGAAAATAAAAAGAAAATGTTTAGATTTCTCGAATATATGTTTCATCAACCAATAGAAAATGGAGAAATTGTACCTAAAAAACCATTAATTGGCAATATTATTAACTTGTTTATTTTAACAGGAAATTTAGAAACTCTATATAAATTTTTTGGATCTGTTAATACAGTCGATTATAAAATACATCCTATGTCAGGAGATAAAGCAGATATAATAATTAGTTTAAGAGAACTTGGTATGGATAAAATGGCATCAGATGATGAAAAAAATGCTCATATATTATTTTTTGATATTTCAAAACTATTAATAAATAAATTTAGAGACTTCATTACAACAAATCTTGCTAGTTTTAATTTTGAATTAAAACCAGATACTTGTGATCAAATTCTTGGAAAAATTAATGAATTAATACCAAGATTAAACCATGTAGAATATGCTCCTGGAATTCCAGATGTAGCTAGAACTCACATTGAAATGTGTAAAAGAGATGTTATAGAATTAATTAAAACAACTGCAATGTTTTTAATGGAACCAAAAAATAAAGAAGGGATTAATTTAATAAATGCATATAACTATTTTGATATTATTGATAACACTGATTTATTAACATTTAAAATTAATGATATTGAAAAACGTTTAAGAGAAGATCCAACTTCTGTTACATCACAAGAAAAAACAGCTTTAAAAGACATGCTTGGTAAAGTAAATGGTAACTTAAAAAAATCAAAAACTTTAGTATTTTATCATGCGGTATTAGACATTGCTTATTTACGTAAGATTTCTTATGATACAAAACAAGAATTAACAAATGCAAAAGATCATATTTTTATTGATTATATACTAGACGTAATGGTTGTGTATAGACAAAATTATGAAATTAGCATTCCATTTAACAAACATTTATTAACCCATTCAAATAGAGCTTGGCGTGCAATCGGACCAGATACAACTACTGATGAAATTTATAGTTTGGTAAAAACTAGTTATAATACTTTTGCATATGGTGCTTATACAAGAAAACATGGTGCTGATTGTGGTGAAACTGCAATATTAAACATTTTTAATTATCTAATATTTAATGAAGAAACCGGTAATTTAGATATATCAAAACTTCCAGATAATGTGCATCCAAAAATTAAAAGTTTTTATACCAAATATAATAGACTTGAAAAAATAGATACAAATGCAAGATATCAATGGGATGAAATTATGTACGACTATGAGTTTGTAATGCAAACACACGATTATTGTGTAGATAATTATCGCGGTATAAGATATAAAGTTTATTCTCAATTTGAAAACTTAAATGGATTTGTTGACACCATTGGTATTCCAAAAGACGAGGCAATTAGAAGATTTCAAATTTATGATGAGACAGGAAATCTTTTACCAGGAAAAAAAGAAAACAAGTATACAGGTCATACAATTCGTCCTGGTTATATCTCATTTGTAAAAATTTTAAATAAACTTACCGGATTTGATAAGACATCTGAAAAATATAATGATCGATTTGTTATGTCTAATTTAACTTTGGACTCTTTTAAAGAAATTCTTCAAACATTTAAAAATAGTACTAAATTAGACGATTATGTTGTATTAGAAGGAACTGATATTTATGATGAAATAGTTAGAGTTAAATTTAATAATTTTGCAATAACAATGAGATACGGGCATGCATTTGTTGAATACGGAGGAATAGTATCAGACAGAAGAGGAGCTAATGCTTTTGACGAAAGCGCGTTATACCGTAAGTTAGGAAGTACATCTGATTCAAAATTAAGATATTATCAAAAATCATTTACTGGTTTATCAACTTATACTTCACCAACATCAGACTTTCAAAAAACTACAATTAGTATTGAAACTTTTAAAAGAGATTATATGTATAAACTAACCGAGTATTTAACAATGGGATCAACTAGTGATAATATTGAATATATTTTAAATTTATATAAATTATGTTTAAGTGATGAAGAAGTTTTAGAACTGCCTATTTTGCCAGGGTCAATTTTTGTTAATTTATTTAATCCAGAAGACAATTTATTTTTTAAAATATTTGGAAAAAAAAGCAATAACAAATTAACTTTTAATTTTAAAGCTTTTAATGCTTTTGCTAGATTTACAAACTATAAGGTTATCAAACATCTTATTTATTATTTAGATGGTGTTAATAATCCAATTAATGACAGAAAAGACACTATACTAAATTTATTATTCAAGTTTAATAATGAAACCATGATTAGACAAATTATGTTAGAAGATAAACCAGATATTTTAATTCTTAACCAATACGGGAATAATATATTACACTATCAACAATTTATATATGATGATTCAAAAATAGAGTCAAATATTAAATTATTAAAAGAATTAGTAGATGAAAATGTATGGAATCAATTGGTTATACATAAAAATATTAAAGAGCAAATTCCTTTTATGGCAATATTATCAAAATCAAATATATATGTTTCAGACTTATTACCAAAATCAAATAGAGTTAAAGTTAATTTAATAAAACAAGTGTTAATTGATTATTTCAAAAAACAAAATAATGTAAAAACTAAAAAGATGACAGCTTCTAAAAGGGCTGATGAAATTCGATCAAATTATGAATTTTTATCTAAAATTAGAGATATTATTGGTACTATAACTAATACAGGTATTAAACATCAAGTTTGTTCTTTATTAGTAAAAATAACTGATAAAAAAGGATTGTTATTTGAGCAAAGTAACTTTAATAATTTTAATGCTCTTATTGATCAAGAATTAGCTAATAATAATTTTCCAGAAAACGAAAAGTTTTTTGTTAATTCGCTTACAACACATTATTTATTTACCGATCCCACAAAAGAACAAAATATAACATCTTTTAACAAAATTTTTAATAAAGAACTGTTAAGTAAATATAATGTTAATCCATGGTTTAGTTTAAATATAGATCCATCAACTGTAACATTTGAAAGTTTTGTTAAAATCT
>JACCDH010091174.1_pt1 | contig 26710 bp, 23 predicted proteins | sample 7442481 | NCBI WGS metagenome assembly JACCDH01 (sample SAMN15323433, study PRJNA562643) | freshwater metagenome | isolation source: river surface water | place: USA:Blue River Watershed | collected 2017-08-15 | reverse complement strand
GGTGCTGATGAACGTGATCAACGAGGTCGGCGCGCTGCCCACCCGCAACCACCGCGACGTGCAGTTCGAAGGCGCCAAGGACATTTCGGCCGAAGCCATGGCCACGCCGCGCACGACCGATGGCAAGAAGCACCTGGTGACCAACCAGGCCTGCTTTGGCTGCACGATTGCCTGCGGCCGCATCAGCAAGATGGACGAGACCCACTTCTCGGTGCAGAACAAGCCCGAGTACTGGGGCGCATCCGGTGGCCTCGAATACGAAGCCGCCTGGGCGCTGGGTGCGGCCAACGGCGTCAATGACCTTGAAGCCCTGCAATACGCCAACCTGATCTGCAACGAAGAGGGCATGGACCCGATCAGCTTCGGCGCCACCATCGGCGCGGTGATGGAGCTCTATGAAATGGGCGTGCTCACCAAGGAGCAGATCGGCACCGAAGCGCCGTTTGGTTCGGCCAAGGCCCTGTGCGAGCTGGCCGACATGACCGCCAAGGGCATCGGCTTTGGCAAGGAAATTGGCCTGGGCTCCAAGCGCCTGACCGCCAAGTACGGCCACCCCGACCTGTCGATGAGCGTCAAGGGCCAGGAATTCCCCGCCTATGACGGTCGCGTGATCCAGGGCATCGGCCTGGCCTATGCCACTTCCAACCGCGGCGCCTGCCACCTGCGCGGCTACACCATCGCTTCCGAAGTGCTGGGCATCCCGGTCAAGACCGAGCCGACCGAGCACGAGGGCAAGCCCGAACTGGTCAAGGCCTTCCAGGATGCCACCGCCGCGTTTGATTCGGCCGGCATCTGCATTTTCACCAGCTTCGCCTGGACCCTGGCCGACGTGGCGCCCCAGGTGCAGGCCGCCTGCGGCGAGGAGTTCACCATGGAACACCTCAACCACATCGGCGAGCGCATCTGGAACATGGAGCGCGAGTTCAATAACGCGGCCGGCTTCACCAAGGCCGACGACAGCCTGCCCAAGCGCCTGCTGACCGAAGCCGCCAAGACGGGCCCGGGCAAGGGCATCGTGAGCAAGCTGCCCGAGATGCTGCCCAAGTACTACGAGGCCCGCGGCTGGGACAGCGAAGGCCGTCCGACGACGCAGACCAAGCAGCGTCTGGGGCTCTGAGCCACCAGCAGGAGCGGTCTCTGACCGCGATCAATCCCCGATGGATGGATCGCGGTCGGAGACCGCTCCTACAACATTCAAGCGGCCCCTCGGGCCGCTGGCCGTTTTCGGAGGACACCCATGAAGCACCACGTCATCCTCGGTGCCGGCCCGGCCGGCATCATCGCTGCCGAAACCCTGCGCAAGCACCGTCCGCAAGACCGCATCACGGTGGTGGGCGACGAGCGCGAAGCGCCGTATTCGCGCATGGCCATCCCTTACCTGCTGATCGGCAACATCGAGGAAAAGGGCACCTGGCTGCGCAAGGGCGCGAGCCACTATGCCGACCTGCGCATCGAGCTGGTGCAGGCGCGCGCCAGCCGGGTCGATGCCGCGGGCAAACAGGTGCTGCTCGACAACGGGCAAAGCCTGGACTTTGACCAACTGCTGATCGCCACCGGCTCGCACCCGGTGCGCCCCCCCATCCCCGGCCTGGATCTGCCCGGCGTGCACACCTGCTGGACGCTCGAGGATGCCCGGGCCATCGCCGCACGGGCCCAGCCGGGCGCCAAGGTCTTGCAAATGGGCGCAGGCTTCATCGGCTGCATCATCATGGAAGCGCTCAAGCAGCGCGGCGTTGAACTCTCGGTGGTGGAGATGGGTGACCGCATGGTGCCGCGCATGATGGGCCCGATGGCCGGCGGCATGATCCGCGACTGGTGCGAAACCCAGGGCGTCAAGGTCTACACCTCGACCAAGGTCGAGGCCATCGAAAGCGCCGATGCGCCGCAAGGCCTGGTCGGCAAGATCGCCGGTGCGCTCGGTCTGGGGGACAGTTCGGCCAGCGGCTCGGGCCAGGGCCTGCGTGTGCGCCTGTCCGGTGGACGCACGGTCGAAGCCGACCTGGTGATCAGCGCCACCGGGGTGCGCCCGGCGATCGGTTTTCTCAAGGACAGCGGCATCACCTGCCTGCAGGGCGTGCTGACCGACGAGCGCATGCAGAGCAATGTGCCCGGCATCTACGCCGCCGGCGACTGCGCCGAGGCCTTCGACAAGGTCAGCGGCCAGACCATCGTCAGCGCGATCCAGCCGAACGCGGCCGAACAAGCGCGTGTGGCCGCGCTCAACATGGCAGGGCAGGCCACCACCCTCCGGGGCGTGACCCAAATCAACGTGCTCGACACGTTGGGCCTGATCTCGACCAGCTTTGGCAACTGGCAGGGCGTGGAAGGGGGCCAGCATGCCGAGCTGACCGACGCCGCGGCGGGCCGTCACCTGAGCCTCCAGTTCCAGGGCGATGTCATGGTTGGCTGCAACTCGGTCGGCTGGACGGACCATGTGGGCGTGATGCGTGGCCTGGTCGAAGGCCAGGTCCGGCTGGGGGAGTGGAAAGACAAGCTGCTGCAGGACCCGACCCAGCTGATGGCGGCCTATCTGGCCTGCGCGCAGGGGCAAAGCGAGTGGAGCGGCGCGCAAGACACGCGTCGCCGCTAACATGCGGGCATGAACATCACCTTCAAGTTGTTTGCCTCGCTGGGCGACTACCTGCCGGCCTCGGTGCGGCCCGCCAACGAGATGCGTCTGCCGGTGGCCGACGGCGCCACCATCCAGCAGGTGATCGAGCCCTTCGGTCTGCCTCCCCAGCTGGTGCACCTGGTGCTGGTCAATGGCAAATACATCGAACCGGCCCAGCGCGCGACGCATGTCCTGGTGCAGGACGATGTGCTGGCCATCTGGCCGCCCATCGCGGGCGGTTGAGACCGGGCTTCGCCGCAGGCCGTGCAGTCCTTTTATCCCGAGCGCTTTGAGCGCGACATGGCCACCACCGAAGCCGAATGGCTGCAGCGGCTGCCGCAGGCCATCGGTGCGCCGGGATTCACGCGCGAAGGCGCCAGTGTGCGGGTGGCCTTGGGCAGCGGCGTGCTGCACATCCGCTGGCGGCCCTTGCCCCCGCGGGTGATTGCCTTGCTGCGCATGTCCCGCATGGCGGTGGACTTCGCGTTTGAAGGTGTGGATGTCGAGCTGCGTCAGCGCTTCATGCAGCGCTTTGACCTGACCATGCAGCGCGGCGGCGGTTAGGGCCTCAGCGCGCCCACAGCAGCGTCACGCTTTTGAGCCCGAGCAGCGTCAGGGTCAGCGAGCCCAGCAGGTGTGCGCTGGACGTGCCCAGCGCCAGGGCGTAGCGGCCCTGCTGCAGCAGGGCCACGACTTCGACCGAGAAGCTGGAGAAGGTGGTCAGCGCCCCCAGAAAGCCGGTCACCAGGGTCAAGCGCCACAGGGGGTCGAGTCCGGGCAGCTGCTGGAACACCCCCACGCACACGCCCACCAGATAGCCCCCGATCAGGTTGGCCGCCAGCGTGCCCCAGGGGATCAGGGCGCCGCTGGGGCTCAGCCACAGGCCCAGTTGCCAGCGGGCGAGGGCACCCAGGCAGGCGCCGAAACAGATGGCCAGGACAGTGGACATGGGTGACGATTCTAGGCGCCGCGCCTTGCCGCGCCCGCGAGCGAACCCCGGGCCCCACTAAAATCGCGGGAACAGCAAGGACGCAGCATGAGCATCAAGAGCGACAAGTGGATCCGCCGAATGGCCGAGCAGCACGGCATGATCGAGCCCTTCGAGCCCGGTCAGGTCCGGCACAACGAGAGCGGGCAGAAGATCGTGAGCTACGGCACGTCCAGCTACGGTTACGACATCCGCTGTGCGCCCGAGTTCAAGGTGTTCACCAACATCCACAGCACGGTGGTCGATCCGAAGAACTTCGACGAAAAGAGCTTTGTGGACATCCATTCGGACGTGTGCATCATTCCGCCCAACAGTTTCGCGCTGGCCCGCACCGTCGAGTATTTCCGCATCCCGCGCAATGTGCTGACGGTGTGCCTGGGCAAGAGCACCTATGCCCGCTGCGGCATCATCGTGAACGTGACGCCTTTCGAGCCCGAGTGGGAAGGGTACGTCACCCTGGAGTTCTCCAACACCACGCCCTTGCCGGCCAAGATCTATGCCGGCGAAGGCTGTGCCCAGGTCTTGTTCTTTGAGAGCGATGAGGTCTGCGAGACCAGCTACAAGGACCGTGGCGGCAAGTACCAGGGGCAAGTGGGTGTGACCCTGCCCAAGACCTGAGCGCCGAGTGCGCCCCTGCGCTCAGTGCAGGGTCTTGCCTTCGGAAGTGCTCCGCTCGCCCACCTCGATGCGGAAGAAGCCGGTGCCGCAGCTGCCGCGGCCCACTTCTTCTTCGGTGGCTTCGCGCACCGCGGCCACCCGCAGGTGCAGGCGGATGGCGATCCCCGCCAGCGGGTGGTTGCCATCGAGCACCACATGCTCGGGGTAAATCTGGGCGATGGTGTAGAGCACGTTGCGTGGGGCGTCCGGGCTGCAGCCCGCCGGCAGGGCGGTGCCTTCGATCGTCAGGCCCTCTTCGATGTCCGCAGGAAACAGGCCGCGCGGCTCGAGGAAGAGCAACTGGTCATCGAAGTCGCCGAAGGTGTCTTCGGGCTCCAGATGCAGGTCGATCTGAGCGCCCACCCCATGCCCTTGCAGGGCGGCCTCGATCTTGGGCAGCAGGTCTTGCCCGCCCACTAAAAACTCCACTGGTTCCTTGAGCTCGTCCAGTGTGTCGCCCAGGGTGTCCTTGAGCGTCCAGGTCAGCGCCACCACGCATTGTTCTTTGATGTCCATGGGACAATTGTCTCACCATGGACATCGACCAATCCCTGACCCTGCTGGGTGGCCTCTCGCCAGCCCAGTTCATGAAGCGCCACTGGCACAAAAAGCCCTTGCTGGTGCGCAATGCCATCCCGGGTTTCCAGCCCTGCGTGGACCGAGCGGCGCTGATGGCGCTTGCCGCGCGGGAGGATGTCGAGTCCCGCCTGATCGTCCATGGCCCCCAGGGTTGGAAGATGAAGCACGGTCCGCTGCCGCGCCGCAGCCTGCCGCCCTTCAGCCAGAAACAATGGACCTGCCTGGTGCAGGGGGTGGACCTGCATCACGATGGCGTGCACCAGCTGATGCAGCAGTTCCGCTTCGTGCCCGATGCGCGTCTGGACGACCTGATGATCAGTTACGCCACCGACGGCGGCGGCGTCGGGCCGCACTTTGACAGTTACGACGTCTTTCTCTTGCAGGCCCATGGCCAGCGGCGCTGGCGCATCGGCCGCCAGAAGGACCTGAGCCTGCAGGAGGGCGTCCCTTTGAAAATTCTGCAGGACTTCGAACCCGAGCAAGAATTCGTGCTCCAGCCGGGCGACATGCTGTACCTGCCCCCGAAGTACGCGCACGATGGCATCGCCGTTGGCGAGTGCATGACCTGGTCGATCGGCTTTCGCTCGCCCCAGGTGGGTGAGCTGGCCCGTGAGCTCTTGCTCGGCTTGGCCGACGAGGCCCCGGAGCGGGCCGGACCGGCGATCTACCGGGACCCGCAGCAGCCGGCGGTGATGCAGCCTGCCGCGGTGCCGCCCGCGCTGCTGGGCTTTGCCCGTGAGGCCCTGGCCCAAGCCCAGCGCGATCCCCATCTGCTGGCCCTGCTGCTGGGCGAGTACCTGACCCAACCCAAGGCCCAGGTGTGGTTTGAGGCCCCCGAAGATCTGCCCCGGGGGGGCGAAGGCGGTGTGGTGCTGGACCGCCGCAGCCGCATGATGTACGACGAGCGCCATGTCTTCATCAATGGCGAAGGGTTTCGGGTCTCGGGCCTGGACGCGCGGCTGCTGCGCACGCTCGCCAACCAACGCCGCCTGTCCGCCACCGATCGCACACGCCTGAGTCAGGGGGCCCAGGCGGCCTTGCAGGAGTGGCTGGACAGCGGCTGGCTTCAACCAGACCGGTGAGCTGGCGCACGCACCCACACCGACACGGGAAGGGGTACTGCGCCCATTGGGGAAAACGCTATAATCCGCTGCTGAGCCGGGATATCTCGAGTACTTTCGGCTCGGTCTGTCGACCACCGTGGTGGACATGACAATTTCCGGAATTTGTTTTACTTTCAAGGACTTCCAAAATGAACAAGACTCTCGTTCTCGCCGCCGTGATCGCTGCTGCTGCCCTGGCTGCTTGCGGCAAGAAAGAAGAAGCTGCTGCGCCCGCCGCTCCTGCACCTGCTGCTGCACCGGCTCCCGCCGCTGACGCTTCCGCTGCACCTGCTGCTGCTCCCGCTGCTGACGCTTCCGCCGCTGCTTCCGCTGCCAAGTGATCGGCGCCGCAGCTGCACCGTCACCGGTGCAGCGCGGTCACCCACAAAAAAACCCGCCTTGGCGGGTTTTTTTGTGTCTGTGCAGGTTCAGCGTATTTCTGCGGCCAGCAGTTTGAGGATTTTTTCCGCGTTGGCCGACGTCTCCGCCTGGCCGGCCTGGTTGCGCACGCGCACCAGGGTGCCCCCGTCGGTGCTGGGTTGCAGCTCGATCTGGTAGCGGGTCAAGGTGGCGGTCTGGGGCTTGCTGCTGAGCATGCGCGAGAACAAGCCTGGCTTGTCCTGGTCGGTAGAAGGCGGCACGTAGCGCACAAAGTAGACGCCCTTGCTGCGGTCCCGGTCTTCCACGGTGAAGCCGCTGCGGTCGAGTGCGACGCCGGTGCGTCGCCATGCACGGTCGAGCGGGTCGGGCAGGCTCAGCGTCGGCTGGCCCGCCAGGCTCACGACCTGGGGCGTGACAACGGCGGCTGCACCGACCGGGTTGCCGGCAACGCTCTGCTGCTGGGCCTGTTCCCGGGGGGCGCCCAGCCGGACCATCAGGCGGCGCAGGAACTCGATCTCCAGCTCCGGGTCTGAGGCACGCGGTTTCCAGACGGTTCTGGTTTTCTGTGCATCGGCGAAATCTTCCACCATGCCGCGGTGGCTGATGTAGATGTCCACCCCGCCGGTGCTGTTGCGCTCGACGCGGGTGCGGTAACGGTCACGCTCGCCAGTCGAGTACAGGCCATCGAGGACTTTGCCCAGCGAGCGCCGGATGAAGTCCTGCGGGATCTTGGCGCGGTTTTCTGCCCAGTCGGTTTCCAGAATGCCCAGGTCGGCGGCGTCGGTGCTCAGCACGAAGCCATTGCTGGTCCAGAAGTCGCGCAGGGTGTCCCAGATCTTGTCGGCCGGTCGGTTGACCACCAGCCAGCGCTGGTTGCCCGAGCGCTCCATGCGAACATCGCCCAGGGTGTTGCTCGCTGTGCCGGCGTCCCGGACGGTGTTTTGCGCGGTGGCAAAGCCAGACGCTGTGGCCGACGTGCTCTCCAGCGCGTAGCGCGAGTCGCGGCGCAGCTGGCTCAGATCGGGCGGTACATCCAGCGTGGTGCCCTTGCTGGCGCTTTTGTAGTTGACCTTGTCTTCCTGCAGCATCGAGCAGCCCGGGGCCAGCATCAGAACGGCCAGGCAGGCGGCAGTGGTGGAGATGAGGGATCGTTTCACAGGGTTTCCTTGCGGGGAGATCAAAGCAGGCCCGAGGCCTTCAGCGCCGCTTCCACCACCGGCTGTTGGCCGGCGGACAGCGGTGTCAGGGGCAGGCGCAGGGCCGGGCCGCACAGGCCCATGCGGGCCATGGCCCATTTGACCGGAATCGGGTTGGCTTCTACAAACAGGTGCTTGTGCACCGGCATCAGCTGGAACTGGATTTTCATCGCTGCAGCGATGTCGCCACGGGTGGCGGCAGCACACAACTGGTGCATCAGGCGCGGCGCCACATTGGCCGTCACGCTGATGTTGCCCGCACCCCCACAGAGCATGAGGGCCACCGCACTGGGATCGTCACCGGAGTACACCGCGAAGTGCGCAGGCACGTCACGGATCAGCCATTGTGCGCGCTCGATGTTGCCGGTGGCTTCCTTGATGCCGATGATGCCGGGCACCTGGGCCAGCCGCAGCACGGTCTCGTGCTGCAGATCTGCCACGGTGCGGCCCGGCACGTTGTACAGGATCACCGGCAGCTTCGGCGTGGCTTCGGCAATCGCCTTGAAGTGCTGGAACAGGCCTTCCTGGGTCGGCTTGTTGTAGTAGGGCACCACTTGCAGCTGGGCATCGGCGCCAATCGATTCGGCGTACTGGGCCAGCGCGATGGCTTCGGCGGTGGCGTTGGCGCCGCAGCCGGCAATGATGGGGATGCGTTTGGCGGCCTGTTCGACCGACACGCGCAGGATCTCGCGGTGCTCCTCCACCGTCACGGTGGGGGACTCGCCCGAGGTGCCCACAATCACCAGCCCGTCCGTGCCCTCGCTGACGTGCCAGTCGATGAGTTTGCGCAGGGTGGGGTAATCCACCTGGCCGTTGTCGAGCATGGGGGTGATCAGGGCGGGAATGCTGCCTTGGATGCGGTGCTGGGTGGTCATGTCGGTGTCGCTTTGCACGGAATAACGCATTCTAACGAGGGCGCAGCCCCGCAGCCGCGGGGCATTGGCTCAGGCCAGCGGCCACCGTGCCGGTGTGCTGGACGGCACTTCCCGCACGGCCGCCAGCCGCTGCACAAAGCGCTCGGGTTCGCGCAAAAAACCGTCTTCGTATGCGACCACCCGCAGGCCGCCTTGCGCAGCCACCTGCAGCAGCTCGCCGGGCGCAAGCAGAAAGTCGGTACGTGCAGGGCGTCCCACGCGCTCATGTCCTTGTGCAAAGGTCTCGTAAATCAGCACGCCGCCCGGCGCCACGGCGGCCAGGATCTGCGGCCACAGCGGCCGCCACAGGTAATTGGTCACCAGCACCGCGTCGAAACACTGCCCATCCAGCGGCCAGGCGTCGCCCTCGATGTCGGCCTGCAAGGTCGGGCCAAAGGCTTGCGCCAGCCCCAGGGCCTCGGCGGAGCGGTCCACGCCGAGCACCGGGTGACCTTGCGCGGCCATCCAGCGCATGTGCCGCCCGCCACCGCAGGCCAGGTCCAGCACCTGTCCGCCCGGCCGGATCAGCGGGGTCCAGCGGCAGACCCAGGGGGAGGGGGCTTCGGTGCCGTGCATGCTCAGATGCCGAAGCAGGCCCACAGCTGCTCGGCCAGCAGGACCGCCATCTCCGGTCGGCTGTAGAGCCAGGCGGTCAGGGCCAGCACCGCCACCGCCGCCGTGGCCCAGATCCAGGGGGTGTGCCGGGTGCGCATGGCTTCAGGCAGGCTGGGCATGCGCCCGGACGATGGCGCTCTCGCGCACCGGCAGGTTCACCAGTGCGGCAAACACGCCCAGCGCAATGGCCAGGTACCAGACGATGTCGTAGCTGCCGGTCTTGTCGTACAGGTAGCCCCCCAGCCACACGCCCATGAACGAGCCGATCTGGTGGCTAAAGAAAATGAAGCCGCTGAGCATCGACAGGTGCGAGACGCCAAAAATCTGGGCCACCACCGCATTGGTGGGGGGCACGGTGGACAGCCACAGCAGGCCCATGACGGCGGAGAAGATGTACACGCTGGCCGGCGTGAGCGGCGCCAGCAGGAACAGCACGATGGCCACGGCGCGCGCGAAGTAGATGAAGGCCAGGATCCGGCTTTTAGCCAGCTTCTGGCCCAGCGCGCCCGCCGCGTAGGTGCCGAACACATTGAACAGGCCGATCAGCGCCAGCGCGTAGCTGGCCACCTGGGGGGACAGGCCCGCGTCCTTGAGGTAGCTGGGCATGTGCACCCCGATGAACACCACCTGGAAGCCGCACACAAAGTAGCCGGCCATCAAGAGCTGAAAACTGCGGTAAGCAAAGGCTTCGCCCAAGGCCTGGGCAATGGTCTGTTCGCGCCTGGCCCCGACGGTGCTGGCCAATTGGGGCTCGCGCAGGCCCCAGGCCAAGGGCGCGATCAGCAAGGCGGCCGCCGCCAGGATCAGCAGGGCGTTTTGCCAGCCGGTGTAGTTGATCAGCAGCCCTTCGACCGGCACCATCAGGAATTGACCGAAAGAACCGGCCGCTGCCGCGATCCCCATGGCCCACGAACGCCGCTCGGCAGACACGTTGCGACCGATCACGCCGTAGATCACCGCATAGGTGGTGCCGGCCTGGGCCATGCCGATGACGACTCCGGTGAAGAGCGCAAAGCTCCAGGGGGAGGTGGACCAGGCCATGCCCAGCAAGCCCACGGCATACAGCACGGCACCGGCGGCAATGACACGAAACGCGCCGAAGCGGTCGGCGATCATGCCGGCAAAAATGCCGAAAAAGCCCCAGGCCAGGTTTTGCACCGCCATGGCAAAGGCAAAGTCGGCCCGGCCCCAGCTCTGCGCCTGGGTGATGGGCTGCAGCCACAGGCCAAAGCCGTGACGGATGCCCATGGACAGGGTGACGATGGCGGCGCCGCACAGGAGCACCTGGGTCAGGGACAGGGGTTTGGACTGCATGCCGCCACTGTAACCAATCTGCCCGGGCCACGCTGGCCGCCTCCTGCGGCGCGGCGCTGCCCGCAGCCAGCGCGACGCCAGGGGCAGGGTGGGGCCCAAGGGCGGGGTCATGGTTATTTATCCAGTACATTCCCCGCTTTCGCACTACAATCCGCCGCCATGGCAAGTACCAACACCGTCAAGACCTCCAGCGGCTATTCCGAAGGCTCGATCCGCGTGCTCAAGGGCCTGGAGCCGGTCAAACAGCGGCCGGGCATGTACACCCGCACCGACAACCCGCTGCACATCGTCCAGGAAGTGCTGGACAACGCGGCCGATGAGGCCCTGGCTGGCTTTGGCAAGAAGATCAAGGTCACGCTGCACGGGGACGGCTCGGTCAGCGTCGAGGACGACGGCCGGGGCATCCCCTTTGGTCTGCATCCTGAGGAAAAGGCGCCGGTGATCGAACTGGTCTTCACGCGCCTGCATGCCGGTGGCAAGTTCGACAAGGGTTCGGGCGGTGCCTACAGCTTCTCGGGCGGCCTGCATGGCGTGGGCGTGAGTGTGACCAACGCCCTGGCCAAGCGGCTCGAGGCGACCAGCCACCGCGAGGGCCAGGTGGCCACGCTGGTGTTTTCGGGTGGGGATGTGGTCGAGCCGCTGGTGGCCCGGCCCCAGGAAGCGGGGGACCGCAAGCAGGGCACCACGGTGCGCGTCTGGCCCGATGCCAAATATTTCGACTCCCCCGCGCTGCCCATGGCCGAGCTGGTGCACCTGCTGCGCAGCAAGGCGGTGCTGATGCCCGGGGTGAGCGTCAGCCTGGTCAATGAAAAAACCAAGGAAACGCAGAACTGGCAATACAAGGGCGGTTTGGGCGACTACCTGGCCCAGACCCTGAGTGCCGACCCCGTCATCCCGCTGTTCGCGGGCGAGGGGTATGCCGACAAAAGCCACGACAGCTTTGCCGAAGGCGAGGGCGCGGCCTGGGCCGTGGCCTTCACCGAAGAAGGCGCCCCGGTGCGTGAGAGCTATGTCAACCTGATCCCGACCCCGGCCGGCGGGACCCACGACAGCGGGCTGCGCGACGGCCTGTTCAATGCGGTCAAGAGCTTCATCGAGCTGCACAGCCTCTTGCCCAAGGGTGTCAAGCTCTTGCCCGAGGACGTGTTCGCCCGCGCCAGCTACGTGCTCTCGGCCAAGGTGCTGGACCCGCAGTTCCAGGGCCAGGTCAAGGAACGCCTGAACTCGCGCGACGCGGTGCGGTTGGTCTCCAGCTTTGTGCGTCCGGCACTCGAACTCTGGCTTAACCAACATGTGGACTACGGCAAGAAACTGGCCGAGCTGGCCATCAAGGCCGCTCAAACCCGCCAGCGTGCCGGCCAGAAGGTGGAAAAGCGCAAGAGCTCGGGCGTGGCGGTGTTGCCCGGCAAGCTGACCGACTGCGAGAGCCGCGACATCGCGCACAACGAGGTGTTTCTGGTCGAGGGCGATTCGGCCGGCGGCAGCGCCAAGATGGGCCGCGACAAGGAGTGCCAGGCCGTGCTGCCCCTGCGCGGCAAGGTGCTCAACACCTGGGAGGTCGAGCGTGACCGCCTGTTTGCCAACACCGAAATCCACGACATCTCGGTGGCCATCGGGGTGGACCCGCACGGCCCCAACGACACGCCCGACCTTTCGGGCCTGCGCTACGGCAAGATCTGCATCTTGTCGGACGCCGACGTGGACGGCTCGCACATCCAGGTGCTGCTGCTCACGCTCTTCTTCCGGCACTTTCCCAAGCTGATCGATGCCGGTCATGTGTATGTGGCCAGGCCGCCGCTGTTCCGGGTCGACGCCCCGGCGCGTGGCAAGAAGCCGGCCGCCAAGATGTATGCGCTGGACGAAGGCGAGCTGATGGCCATCCTCGACAAGCTGCGCAAGGACGGCGTGCCCGAGGGCAAGTGGAGCATCAGCCGCTTCAAGGGTCTGGGCGAGATGAGCGCCGAGCAGCTCTGGGAAACCACGCTCAATCCCGACACGCGCCGCCTGCTGCCGGTGCAGCTGGGCGATCTGGATTTTGGCCAGACCGAGACCGAGATCACCAAGCTCATGGGCAAGGGCGAGGCGGCGGCCCGCCGTGAGCTGATGGAGCTGCACGGGGACGCGATTGAAATCGATGTCTGAATCTTGGTGGGGTGTGACGAGCGGGGAGGGCTGTGGCGACCTCCTCATGCTGGGGTACCAGAAATCGTCGGCCGCCACGGCCCTCCCCACTCGCCACGTTTACGGCGTCAGCAAAACAATTGAATTCCAATGAACGATCAACCCACTCTCGAATTCAACAGCGGCGAAACGGATGACGCGCTGAACCTGGCCAATTACGCGCAGCGGGCCTACCTGGAGTACGCGCTGTCCGTCGTCAAGGGCCGGGCGCTGCCCGATGTGTGCGATGGCCAGAAACCGGTGCAGCGGCGGATTCTGTACTCGATGGACCGCATGGGCCTGGGCTACAGCGGCCCCAACAACAACACGCCGGCCAAGCCCGTCAAGAGCGCCCGTGTGGTGGGGGATGTGCTCGGCCGCTACCACCCGCACGGCGACACCGCGGCTTATGACGCGTTGGTGCGCATGGCGCAGGATTTTTCGCAGCGTTACCCGCTGATCGACGGGCAGGGCAATTTTGGTTCCCGCGATGGCGATGGCGCAGCCGCCATGCGCTACACCGAGGCGCGCCTGGCCAAGATCACCAGCTTGTTGCTCGACGAGATCGACATGGGCACGGTGGACTTTGTGCCCAACTACGACGGCTCGACCGAGGAGCCGCGGCAGCTGCCGGCCCGTCTGCCGTTTACCCTGCTCAACGGCGCCAGCGGCATTGCGGTGGGCCTGGCCACCGAGATCCCCAGCCACAACCTGCGCGAAGTGGCGGACGCCTGCGTCGCGCTGGTCAAAAACGACAAGCTCAGCGACGAGGAGTTGCTGGCCCTCATTCCTGGCCCCGATTACTGTGGCGGTGGCCAGATCATCAGCCCCGCGGCCGACATCGCCGAGGCCTACCGCACGGGGCGGGGCAGCCTCAAGGTGCGGGCACGCTGGAAGATCGAAGACCTGGCGCGCGGCCAATGGCAGCTCGTGGTCCACGAGCTGCCGCCGGGTGTGAGCTCGCAAAAAGTGCTCGAAGAGATTGAAGAGCTGACCAACCCCAAGGTCAAGGCGGGCAAAAAAGCGCTCACGCAAGACCAGCAGCTGCTCAAGGCCAGCGTGTTGGCCGTGCTGGACGTGGTGCGCGACGAGTCCAGCAAGGACGCCCCCGTGCGGCTGGTGTTCGAGCCCAAGACCAGCAAGATCGAACAGCAGGAGCTCATCACCACGCTGCTGGCCCACACCAGCCTGGAAACGTCCGCGCCGATCAACCTGACCATGGTCGGGCTCGATGGCAAGCCGGTGCAAAAGTCGCTGCGCCAGATCCTGACCGAGTGGATCAGCTTCCGCCAGACCACCATCACCCGCCGCAGCCAGCACCGCCTGGCCAAGGTGCTCGACCGCATCCACATCCTCGAAGGCCGGCAGCTGGTGCTGCTCAACATCGACGAGGTCATCCACATCATCCGCCATTCGGACGAGCCCAAGGCGGCACTGATCGAACGCTTTGCGCTCAGCGATCGCCAGGGCGAAGACATCCTCGAGATCCGCCTGCGGCAGCTGGCCCGGCTCGAAGCCATCAAGATCGAACAGGAGCTCTCGGAATTGCGCGGCGAACAGGCCAAGCTCGAAGAGATCCTGGGCAGCCCGTCGGCCTTGCGCAAGCTCATGGTCAAAGAGATCGAAGCAGACGCCAAGACCTTTGCCGATGCGCGCCGCACCCTGATCCAGGAAGAAAAGAAGGCCGTTGCCGAGGTCAAGATCGTGGACGAACCGGTCACGGTGGTCATCAGCCAGAAAGGCTGGGTGCGCGCGCGTCAGGGCCATGGGCACGACGCAGGCAGCTTTGCCTTCAAGGCGGGCGATGGCCTGTACGGCACCTTTGAGTGCCGCACCGTGGACCAGCTCATCGTCTTTGGCACGAACGGCCGCGTCTACAGCGTGCCGGTGGCCACGCTGCCGGGCGCGCGTGGCGATGGCCAGCCCATCACCACCCTGATCGAGCTCGAAAGCGGCACCCAGCCTGCGCATTACTTCGCAGGCCCTCTGGCCGCCACGCTGCTGCTCGCCGGCTCGGGTGGCTATGGTTTCCTGGCTTCGGTGGAGGGCCTGGTCTCGCGCAACAAGGGCGGCAAGAGCTTCATCAGCCTGGGCGAGGGCGAAACCGTGTGCGAGCCCTCCCATGTCAGCGGCTCCAGTGCCACGGTGCCTGCGGGCGGCCAGCCCCTGCCGGCGGCCACGCACGTGTGCTGCGCCAGCACGGGCGGACGCATCCTGACCTTTGACATCGCTGAACTCAAGCGCATGGACAAGGGCGGCCGCGGCCTGATGCTGATCGATCTGGAGGCCAAGGACACGCTCGCGGGCGCCGCCGCCTACACCCGCAGCGTGCGGATCGAGGGCATGGGCCGTGGCGGCAAGGCGCGTGACGAGACGCTGGAAATCCGCAGCCTCAACAACGCCAAGGCCGGGCGCGCCAAGAAGGGCAAGGTGGCCGATCTGGGCTTCAAGCCCACGCGCGTCAGCCGGGCCGAGTGAGGCGGGGCCCGCGCTTCAGCGGCTGGCGCCTGCGGCCAGGGCCCGCTCGCGGCTGGCCTGCGCCGCGGCGGCATCCGGCGCGGCGGTGTTCCAGCCCTGCATGTGGCATTCGGCCAGCGCGGCCAATGCATCGATCCACTCGGGGCTGTCGTTCAGGCAGGGGATGTACTGGAAGCTTTCCCCGCCCGCATGCAAAAAGGCTTCACGCGCTTCCATCTGGATTTCTTCGAGGGTTTCCAGGCAATCGCCGGTGAAGCCGGGGCAAACCACGTCCACCTTTTTGGTGCCTTGCTGGGCCAGCTCGATCAGCGTGGGCTCGGTGTAGGGCTCCAGCCATTTGGCCTTGCCAAAACGCGACTGGAAGGTGATGCGCACCTTGTCCCGCGGCAGGCCCAGCGCTTCGGCCAGCAGGCGGCCGGTCTTCATGCATTCGCAGTGGTAGGGGTCACCCAGCTGCAGGGTGCGCTCGGGCACGCCATGAAAGCTCATGACCAGCACCTCGCCCTGGCCGTGGGCTTGCCAGTGGGCACGCACACGGGCGGCCAGCGCGGCAATGTAGCCCGGGTCGTCGTGGTAGCGGTTGACAAAGCGGAACTCCGGCACCTGCCGCGCCTTCAGGCTCCAGCGGTAGAAGGCGTCGAACACGCTGGCGGTGGTGGTGCCGCTGTACTGCGGGTAGGCCGGGATGGCCAGCACCCGGGTCACGCCCTCGGCGCGCAGGGCGTCGAGCTGGGCGTCAATGCCCGGCTGGCCATAGCGCATGGCGTGGCGCACCAGCACATGGTGGCCCCGCGCCGTGAGCGCCTGCTGCAGGCCTTCGGCTTGCGAGCGGGTGTGGACCAGCAGGGGAGAGCCGGCTTCGGTCCAGATGCTGGCGTATTTGGCGGCCGACTTGGCCGGGCGCACGCGCAGGATGATGCCGTGCAGGATCAGCCACCAGATGGGCTTGGGGATCTCGACCACACGGCTGTCCCCCAGAAACTCGGCCAGATAACGCCGCAGGGCAGAAGCGGTCGGGGCATCGGGCGTGCCGAGATTGCAATACAGGATGGCCGTTTTGGGCACTTGGCCATGGTTGTAGGGGGGTTCGGTGCGAAAGGGCATGCGGTATTCTCGCTCACCATGCTCGATTTTTCCCGCATCCGTGCCATTACCCTGGACCTGGACGACACGCTCTGGCCCGTCTGGCCCACCATTGCCCGTGCCGAAGCCGTGCTGCAGGCCTGGCTGGAAAACCATGCGCCCGCGGCGGCTGTGCTGTCGGCGCAAGCCGAAGTCAAGCAGGCGGTGCGTGCCGAGGTCAACGCCCGCCATGCCGATCGGGCGCACGATCTGTCCTACTTGCGCCGCGAGGCCATCCGCGCCCTGCTGCTCAAGGCCGGGGAGCCCGGCGATCTGGCGGAGGCGGCTTTCGAGGTGTTTTTTGCCGAGCGCCAGCGGGTGCAGCTGTTTGACGACGCCCTGCCGGCCCTGGCCTTCTGGAGCGCCCGCCTGCCGGTGGTGGCCCTGTCCAACGGCAATGCCGATGTGCACCGGGTGGGCATTGGCGCGCACTTCCATGCCTCGGTGAGCGCCCGCGAGACGGGCGTGGCCAAGCCTGACCTGCGCATTTTCGAAGCCGCGGCCCGGGCGGCCGGGGTGGCGCCCCAGCAGGTGCTGCATGTCGGAGACGATGCGCACCTGGACGCCGTGGGGGCTTTGGCGGCCGGGATGCAGGCGGTCTGGCTGAACCGCGCGGGCCATGCCTGGAGCCATGGCGACAGCCGCCCCCATCTGGAAGTGCCAGACTTGCACACCCTGTGTCGGCATTGGCCCGACCATCCGCAACACCCGCCCCATTGATCTGCACAGGAGACACCCATGGGTTTGAAGATTTACGGCATCGGTCCCTCGCGGGCCAGCCGCCCGTTCTGGGCCGCGCTGGAGCTGGGCGTGCCTTTTGAGCATGTGCACCAGAGCTACAAGGACGGCGCCACACGCACGCCCGAGTTCCTGGCCATCAACCCCAATGGCCACATCCCGGTGGTGGTGGACGATCGGCCCGAGGGCCAGGTCACCGTCTGGGAGAGCATGGCCTGTGCGCTCTACATTGCCCGCGTGCATGGGCGCGCCGATGGCCAGTCGATCACCCCGGCCACGCCCAGGGAAGAGGCCGAAGCCTTGCGCTGGAGCTTCTGGACCGTCTCCGAACTGGAGGCCGATGCCCTGACGGTGCTGATGCACCGCATGGCCATGCCCGAAGGCCAGCGCAAACCGGAGTTGGCCGAGAAGGCCGAGTCGCGCCTGAAAGTGCCTCTGGCGGTGCTTGAAAAACACCTGCAGGACCAGAAAGCGCGTGGAGAAACCTACCTCGCGGGCCAGCGCTTCACGGTGGCCGACCTGTGCGTGGCCAGTGTGGCCGCCTGGGTGCGTCCGGCCGCGGACCTGCTGGCGGCGCATCCGCTCACGCAGGAATGGCTGCAGCGCTGCCTGGAGCGCCCTGCACAGAAGCAGTCGCGAGCATTGGGGGCTTGACCCGAACCCGCTGGCGCGGCTTCTGGTCACGATCCGGCCCTTCGCAGCCCCCTCCTGCTGAGCGGGCAGGTTTTCAGAACCGGCCCAGGGCCTGCATCTTCCACGCCAGCCAGAGCTTGCGCAGCGGCGTGAGCGCGATGCGCTGGTGCAGCACCTGGAAATCGCTGGCCTCGATCTCGCGCAGCAGGGTGCGGTAAATGCTGGCCATCATCAGGCCCGGTTTCTGGCTGCGGCGGTCACGCGCGGGCAGCAGGTCCAGGGCCTCGTCGTAGAGGGCGTGGGCACGGGCGGCCTGGAACTTCATCAGCGCGGTGAACGGGGCCGAATACTGGCGCTGCAGCAGCGACTGGGCTTTGACCTCAAAGCGCTGCAACTCGTCCACCGGCAGGTAGATGCGCCCGCGCATCGCGTCTTCGCCCACATCGCGGATGATGTTGGTCAGCTGAAACGCCAGCCCCAGCGTGTGGGCGTAGCGCGTCGTGGCCTCGTCGCTCTGGCCAAAGATGCGGGCGGCGACTTCGCCCACCACGCCCGCCACCAGGTGGCAGTAGCGCTGCAGTCCGGGGTAGTCGAGGTAGCGGGTTTGCTGCAGGTCCATCTGGCAGCCTTCGACCACGGCCAGCAAATGGTCTGCAGTGATGCCAAAGACCGGGGCATGCGGCATCAGGGCCTGCATGACGGGGTGGCTGGGCTGGCCCGCATAGGCCTGCAGCACCTCCTTTTGCCACCAGGCCAGCTTGGTGGCGGCCACACCGGGGTCGCTGACCTCGTCGACCACATCGTCAACTTCGCGGCAAAAGGCGTAAAAGGCGGTGATGGCGGCCCGGCGCTCGGGCGGCAGAAACAGGAAGGCGTAATAAAAGCTGCTGCCCGAGGCGGCGGCTTTTTGCTGGACATAGTCTTGCGGGCTCATGCGCCGATTCTCGCCGACAAGGGGCTGGGACCGGGCGCGGCCAGGCCCTGGTCCCAGCAGCGCTGCAATTGGGCGTTGGACACGCCAGACAGCAGCAGCACCCACAGCAGTCGGCGCACTTGCTGGCGCGGGACCTTGACATGGCCAAGCAGCGCCTGGGGGCCAGCCTGGCGCAGCAAGGTGAGGGTGCGGATGCCGATCAGGCAGGGCAGCGCGCTGGCCAGCCGCAAGCGCCGACCCCGCAGGGACAGGCTGTAGCGCAAGCCATCGTGCAGCAGCGACTCGGTCAGCTGGTGCCAGTCCTGCAGCAGCGGTGCCAGTTGTTGCAGGCGGGTCCGGTCGCCTGCCCGCACGGCAGCGCACAGCTGCGCACGGTCCAGGCCCAGCGGCGCCAGCGCCTCGGCCGGGAAGTAGCAGCGCCCGGCATGCAGGTCGCGGTGGGCATCGCGCAGGATGTTCAGGCGCTGCAGGCCCTTGCCATAGGCCGCGCCCCACTGCATCAAGGTGGCGGTGTCTGAGGTGTGCCAGTCGCGCAGGTGCTGGGCGCAGATCCGGGTCCAGAATTCGCCCACGCTGCCTGCCACCTGCCAGGTGTAGCGATCGACCTCGGCGCTGGTTCTGACGCCCAGCTGCGGGTCGTCCAGGGTCAGCAGATCCCAGCGCTGCCCCTCGGTGATGGCGCTCAGCACGTCGCGAACGATGGCCTGGTCTGCGGGGGCCAGACTTTCCAGTGCCTGCAGACAGTCCTGACCGCGCAGCAGCAGTGCCTGCTCATGCGGGTCGGGCACCTGCCGTGCGAAATCCTGCAGGGCCGGGGCCAGTTGGGGCGAGGCATCTGGCGAGGCGATCGCCTCTTGCAGGCGGTCCAGCAAGGCCAGGCGCTGGCCTGCACCGACGCCGCTGGTGTCGGCGACGGTGTCGGTGATCCGCGCCAGCAGGTAGGCCAGTCCGACGCTCTCGCGCAGGGCGGCGGGCAACAGGCGAATCGACAAGGCGAAGGAGCGTGAAACCCCTGGCAGGATGTCTTGGGTGTTCAATTTGGCCTGACGCATGGACCGATTGTCGCTTGACAGGGGACAGGCCTTGTTTTAGATTACTAACCAGTCAGTCATTAAATTCTAGCCCCCATGAAAACTCGCCTTGTGTATTCCCAAGTACCTGTTTGGGTCGCTCTGAGCGCGACGCTGCTCGCGGTGGCCGCTTGTTCGCCTCAGCCGGCGCCGCAAGAGCCGGTGCGGGCGGTCAAGGTGATCACGGTCGGCGCCTCGGCCCTGGCGCCCGCGTCGGAATATGCCGGGGAGGTGCGGGCGCGCATCGAATCGCGTCTGGGCTTTCGGGTGCCCGGCAAGCTGATCGCTCGACCGGTGGAGCCCGGCCAGCGTGTGCAGGCCGGGCAGTTGCTGGCGCAGATCGATCCGCAGGATTACCAGCTGGCCGCGCAGGCGGCGCAGGCGGCGGTGGCGGCGGCCCAAAGCCAGCGCGATGTGGCCTGGGCCGACTACAAGCGCTTTGAGGCCTTGCGGGCGCAGAACTTCATCAGCGGCGCTGAGCTGGAACGGCGCGAAGCGGCCCTGAAAGCGGCCGAGTCGGCGCTGACGCAGGCCCAGTCGCAACTGTCGGTTCAAAGCAATCAGGCGGGCTATGCCCGGCTCTTGGCCACGGCTTCGGGGGTGGTGACCGGCATCGAAGCCGAGATCGGACAGGTGGTGTCGGCGGGGCAAGCGGTGCTGCGCCTGGCCCACGACGGCCCGCGCGATGCGGTGTTCTCGGTGCCGGAGCAGGCCGTCTCCGGCTTCCGGCTGGGGCAGACCCTGCAGGTCACGCTGCAGGCCAGCGGCCAGACCCTGCAGGGCCAGGTGCGCGAAGTGGGCGCCAGCGCCGACCCGCTCACGCGCACCTTCATGGTCAAGCTGGCGCTTCAGGCGTCGCAGGCCCTGCCGCTGGGCAGCACCGTCAATGTGCAAGCCCCCAAGGGCGCCGGGGTGGCCAGCCAGGCCATCAAGCTGCCCACCGCGGCTTTGCGCCAGGAAGGGCAGGCCACCACCGTGTGGCTGCTCGACGAGGCGAGCATGACCGTCCAAGCGCAGCCTGTGCAGGTGCAGACCGTGGATGGCCAGGAAGTGGTGATTGCTGCGGGGCTGAGCCCAGGCCAGAAGGTGGTCGCTGCGGGCGTGCATGTGCTCTCGCCGGGGCAAAAAGTGACGCTTTACAAACCGTCCGCCAAGCCCGCCCAGTGAGGTCCGCATGACGCAGGAAAAAACCGCATTCAACCTCTCGCGCTGGGCCCTGGAACACCCGGCCCTGACCCGCTACCTGATGGTGGCGCTGATGGTGCTGGGCATCGCCGCCTACTTTCAGCTGGGGCAGGACGAGGATCCGCCCTTCACCTTCCGGGCCATGGTGGTGCGCACCTACTGGCCCGGCGCCACCGCGCAGCAGGTGGCCGAGCAGGTGACCGACAAGCTCGAGCGCACGCTGCAGGAGGTGCCCTACGCCGACAAGATCCGCAGCTACTCCAAGCCCGGCGAGTCGCAGATCATTTTCCAGATCAAGGACAACTCCCGTCCGGGCGATGTGGCCCAGGTCTGGTACACCGTCCGAAAAAAGATGGGCGACATGCGCCACACCCTGCCCGCAGGCGTGCAGGGCCCGTTTTTCAATGACGAATTCGGCGATGTGTACGGGGTGATCTACGCCTTGAGCGGCCAGGGCTACAGCCCCGCCGAACTCAAGGCCGAGGCCGACCGTGTGCGCCAGAGCCTGCTGCGGGTGCCCGATGTGGCCAAGGTGGAACTCTTTGGCGTGCAGGACGAGAAGGTCTTTGTCGAGATCTCGCAAAAGAAACTCGCCCAGCTCGGGCTGGACTTCAATGCGGTGCTGGCGCAGCTGGCCCAGCAAAACGCGGTGGAGTCCGCGGGCGTGCTGCAGTCGCCGCAGGACATGGTGCAGGTGCGCATTGGCGGGCAATTCCAGAGCCTGGACGCGCTGCGCGCCATGCCCATCCGTGCCGGTTCGGGCAGCCAGCTGCGGCTGGCCGACATCGCCCAGGTCACGCGCGGCTACGTCGATCCACCATCGGTCAAGGTGCGCCACGATGGCGAGGAGGTGATCGCCCTGGGGGTGAGCATGGCCAAGGGGGGCGACATCATCGCGCTGGGCGAGGCCCTGCGTTCGACCCTGCGCCAGATCGAGGCCGCATTGCCCGCGGGTCTGGTGCTGCGCCAGGTGCAGGACCAGCCGCGCGCGGTCTCGCAATCGGTGAGCGAGTTCATCAAGGTGCTGATCGAGGCGGTGGTCATCGTACTGGCCGTCAGCTTCCTGTCCTTGGGCCTGCACAGGCGGCCGCACAGCGATGCGCCGGTCTGGCTGTTTTGGCGGCGCTGGACGCTCGATGTGCGCCCGGGCCTGGTGGTGGGCATCACCATTCCGCTGGTGCTGGCCGTCACCTTTCTGGCCATGCATTACTTCGGCATCGGTCTGCACAAGATCTCGCTGGGCTCGCTCATCATTGCCCTGGGGCTGCTGGTGGACGACGCCATCATCGCGGTGGAGATGATGGTGCGCAAGATGGAGGAGGGCTACGACAAGTTCCGCGCCGCCACCTTCGCCTACGAGCTCACGGCCATGCCCATGCTCACCGGCACGCTGATCACGGCGGCGGGCTTCCTGCCGATCGGGATTGCCAAATCCATGACGGGTGAATACACCTTTGCCATTTTTGCGGTGACCGTGATCGCCTTGCTGGGGAGTTGGGTCGCTTCGGTGTATTTCGTGCCTTACCTGGGCGCCTGGCTGCTGCGCCCACCGGCGCATCAGGAAAATGCACCTGCGCAGCATGCGCCCGAAGAACTGTTCGACACCCCGTTTTACCGGCGCTTTCGCGCCTGGGTGACCTGGTGCGTGACCCACCGCTGGAAGACCATCGGCATCACCATCGCCTTGTTCGTGCTGGGCCTCTTGGGCATGGGCAAGGTCCAGCAACAGTTCTTCCCGGACTCGAGCCGGCCCGAAATCCTGGTGGACCTCTGGCTGCCCGAGGGCTCGCCCTATGCCGCCAGCGAAGAGGTGGCGCGCCGCGTTGAGCAGCGTCTGGCGCAGGAGGAGGGGGTGCGCTCGGTCACGACCTGGGTGGGTTCGGGCGTGCCGCGCTTTTATCTGCCGCTGGACCAGGTGTTTCCGCAGACCAATGTGTCGCAGCTGATCGTGCTGCCCCGCGACCTCCAGACCCGCGAAGCCCTGCGCATGCGGCTGCCCGCCCTGCTGGCGCAGGAGTTCCCGGAGGTGCGTGGACGCGTCAAGCTGCTGCCCAACGGTCCGCCGGTGCCTTATCCGGTGCAGTTCCGAGTGGTCGGCCCCGATCCGGCGGCCCTGCGTGAGCGGGCCGATGCGGTCAAGGCCGTGATGCGCGGGAATCCGAACACCCGTGGGGTCAACGACAACTGGAACGAATCGGTCAAGTCGGTGCGGCTGGAGATCGATCAGGCCAAGGCGCGCGCGCTGGGGGTCAGCAGCCAGGCGATTGCCCAGGCTTCGCGCACGCTGCTCTCGGGCACCCCGGTGGGTCAGTTCCGCGAGGGGGACAAGCTGATCGACATCGTGCTGCGCCAACCCCTTTCCGAGCGCGACACCTTCTCCGATTTCGGGCAGTCGTATGTACCCACCGCTTCGGGCAAGGCCATCCCGCTGCTGCAGATCGCCACCCCCACCTTTGGCTGGGAGCCGGGCGTGATGTGGCGAGAGGGCCGCCAGTACGCCATCACGGTGCAGTCCGACATCGCCGAAGGCCTGCAGGGCGCGACCGTGACCCAGCAGCTGCTGCCCCTGCTGCGAAAGCTCGAGGCCGACTGGGCCCTGCAGGGCGCACCGGACTACCGCATCGAGGTGGCCGGTGCGGTCGAAGAAAGCTCCAAAGGCTCGGCCTCGATCGCCGCCGGTGTGCCCTTGATGCTGTTCATCACCTTCACCCTGCTGATGCTGCAGCTGCAGAGCTTCAGCCGCGCCATGCTGGTGTTCCTGACCGGCCCGCTGGGCATGGCCGGGGTGGCGGCGGCCCTGTTGGCGCTCAACCGGCCCTTTGGGTTTGTGGCGCTGCTGGGGGTGATTGCGCTGATGGGCATGATCCAGCGCAATTCGGTGATCCTGATCGACCAGATCGAGCAGGACCGCGCAGCCGGCATGCCCGCCTGGCAGGCGATTGTGGAGTCGGCCGTGCGCCGCCTGCGCCCAATTGTTCTGACCGCGGCGGCGGCGGTGCTGGCCATGATCCCCCTCTCGCGCAGCGTGTTCTGGGGGCCGATGGCGGTGGCCATCATGGGTGGCCTGATCGTGGCAACGGCGCTGACGCTGCTGGCGCTGCCGGCCATGTACGCGGCCTGGTTCCGCGTGCCGCGCCCGCAAGACGCCTCCCGCCCCGCCTGAGGGCAGGGGCCATCCGGGCATGTCCTGAGCGCGAAAGCCGGGTCGGGAGCGGCTAAAATAGAAAGTTGACCGATTTCAAGCGGGTGGTCAGGAAAACAACCTGTCCGCCCGTTTTGTTTGGACCCGCGCGGGTGGCGAAATTGGTAGACGCACCAGGTTTAGGTCCTGACGCCAGCAATGGTGTGGGGGTTCGAGTCCCCCCCCGCGCACCAGACGCACGCCCCCGGGCCTGCGGACATTTAACCTTGTGAGAACACCATGACCGTGACCGTTGAAACCCTGGAAAAGCTCGAGCGCAAGATCACCCTGAGCGTGCCTGTGACCGCCATCCAGACCGAAGTCGATGCCCGTCTCAAGAAGCTCGCCCGCACCGTCAAGATGGACGGTTTCCGTCCGGGCAAGGTGCCGATGAATGTGGTGGCCCAGCGCTACGGCTATTCCGTGCAGTACGAAGTCCTCAACGACAAGGTCGGTGAGGCCTTTGCCCAGGCCGCCAACGAAGCCAAGGTGCGCGTGGCCGGCCAGCCGCGCATCACCGAAAAAGAAGGCGCGCCTGAAGGCGAGCTGAACTTTGACGCCATCTTCGAGGTCTATCCCGACGTCAAGCTGGCCGATCTGTCCACCGTCGAAATCGAAAAAGTGACGGCCGAAGTCAGCAACGAAGCCATCGACAAGACCGTCGACATCCTGCGCAAGCAACGCCGCACCTTCGCTCAGCGTGGCCTCGGTGATGCCGCGGTGGACGGCGACCGCGTGACCATCGACTTCGAGGGCAAGATCGACGGCGAAGCCTTTTCCGGCGGCAAGGCCGAAGACTTCCAGTTCCTGGTGGGCGAAGGCCAGATGCTCAAGGAATTCGAAGACGCCGTGCGTGGCATGAAGTCGGGCGAAAGCAAGACCTTCCCGCTGGCTTTCCCGGCCGACTACCACGGCAAGGACGTGGCCGGCAAGACCGCCGATTTCCTGGTCACCGTCAAGAAAGTGGAAGCCGCCCACCTGCCCGAAGTCAACGAGGCGCTGGCCAAGTCGCTGGGCATTGCCGACGGCACCGTCGAAGGCCTGCGCGCCGACATCCGCAAGAACCTCGAGCGTGAAGTCAAGTTCCGCCTGCTGGCCCGCAACAAGTCGGCCGCCATGGAAGCCCTGGTGGCCAAGGCCGAACTCGACCTGCCCCAGTCCATCGTCCAGTCCGAAGTCGACCGACTCAAGGAAGGCGCCCGCGCCGACCTCAAGCAGCGCGGCATCAAGGACGCCGACAAGGCCCCGATCCCCGACGACATCTTCCGCCCGCAGGCCGAGCAGCGCGTGCGCCTGGGCCTGGTGGTGGCCGAAGTGGTCAAGGCCAACGACCTGCATGCCAAGCCCGAACAGATCCGTGCCCACATCGAAGAGCTGGCTGCCAGCTACGAGCGTCCGGAAGACGTGACCCGTTGGTACTACAGCGACAACCAGCGCCTGGCCGAGGTCGAGGCCGTGGTGATCGAGAGCAATGTGGCCGAGTTCGTGCTGTCCAAGGCCAAGGTGACCGACAAGGCCATCTCCTTTGAAGAGCTGATGGGTCAGGGCTGATTGCCTTCCCGCCTTTTCGAGCATGGGGCTTGTTGTTCGCGCAGCAAGCCCCATGTTGCTGGAGGGTGGAAAAATCTGGTTAAAGTAGGTCCTGCATTTTTGGAGTCAAGATGAGCGCACTGGAAACACAAGCCTTGGGCATGGTCCCGATGGTGATCGAAACTTCGGGCCGTGGTGAGCGGGCCTACGACATTTATTCCCGTCTGCTCAAGGAGCGGGTGGTGTTCCTGGTCGGTGAAGTCAACGACCACATGGCCAATCTGGTGATTGCCCAGCTGCTGTTCCTGGAGAGTGAAAATCCCGAAAAGGACATTTCGCTCTACATCAATTCACCGGGCGGTTCGGTCAGCGCCGGCATGGCGATCTACGACACCATGAATTTCATCAAGCCCGACGTTTCGACCCTGTGCATGGGCCTGGCCGCCAGCATGGGCGCGTTCCTGCTGTCCTCGGGCACCAAGGGCAAGCGTTTTTCGCTGCCCAACTCCAAGGTCATGATCCACCAGCCGCTCGGCGGCGCGCGCGGTCAGGCCACGGAAATCGAGATCGCGGCCCGCGAAATCATCAAGACCCGCGAGCAGCTCAACAAGATCCTGGCCGACAACACCGGCCAGCCCCTGAGCCGCATCGAAAACGACACCGAGCGCGACTATTACCTGTCGGCCGCCGAAGCCAAAGACTACGGTCTGGTGGACCAGGTGATTGCCAAGCGGCCCTGACGCGTTCGCTTGGACACAGTACGGCGTTGACCGGGCGCGGTCAGCGCCGTTTTTCTTTGGTTATCATTGACGCATTGACCGATTCCAAGGCGATTTCATGCCCGACAAAAAAGGCTCCAGCACCGAGAAAAACCTGTACTGCTCTTTCTGCGGCAAGAGCCAGCACGAGGTCAAGAAGCTGATCGCCGGCCCCTCGGTGTTCATCTGCGATGAATGCATCGACCTGTGCAACGACATCATCCGTGACGAAGTGGCGCAGGAGCTGCCTGGCCAAGCCAGCCGCGACGGCCTGCCCACCCCCGCCGAACTCAAGAGCAACCTCGACAACTATGTGATTGGCCAGGACAAGGCCAAGCGCAGCCTGGCGGTGGCGGTCTACAACCACTACAAGCGCCTGCGCCACAAGGACAAGGCCAGCAAGGACGAGGTCGAGCTGGCCAAGCGCAACATCCTGCTGATCGGCCCCACGGGCTCAGGCAAGACGCTGCTGGCCCAGACCATGGCCCGCATGCTGGATGTACCCTTCGTCATGGCCGACGCCACCACGCTGACCGAAGCCGGCTATGTGGGTGAGGACGTCG
>JACCDH010282702.1_pt1 | contig 26728 bp, 24 predicted proteins | sample 7442481 | NCBI WGS metagenome assembly JACCDH01 (sample SAMN15323433, study PRJNA562643) | freshwater metagenome | isolation source: river surface water | place: USA:Blue River Watershed | collected 2017-08-15 | reverse complement strand
CAACCTTTGAGCCCTCTTTTGATAAACCATGCTCTAAGGCGTTATGAACCAGTTCGGTGACGACGAGCGCCAAAGGCGTCGCGACCAGAGCCGGCACTAGTCCAAACTCCCCAACCTTTGAAATTGCGATTTGGTTTGGTCTAGTACTTAGCTCAACTGCGCTCTGCAAAATCTTGCTAATTACCTCATCAAACTGCACTGAGTTTTGCGCGGTATTTGAAAGGGTTTCATGAACTAGCGCTATGGAAGCTACGCGCCGCACCGCCTCCTCAATCGCGGCGCTGGCGGCGTCATCTTCGATACGTCTAGCCTGCAATCTAAGTAGCGCCGACACCGTTTGAAGATTGTTCTTCACACGATGATGAATCTCGCGAATAGTGGCATCTTTACTGATTAAAGCCCGGTCTTTTCTCCGTAGCTCAGTTACATTGTGAACCAGCACAACAGCGCCGATGCGATTGTCAGCCTCGGTCAGCGGAATCGCCAGTAAATCTACAACTCCTCCTGAGTTCTCAAATTCGGCGCGACGCAATGAACGACCACTCATCGCAACTTGCCAATTCTCTTCTCGGGGCTGTAGTCCCTGGCTCTGCAAAGTTAATGAATCTAGAACCTCACCGAGTTTGTGACCTTCAAGATCTCTCTCCCACCCAATTCGGCTAAATGCAGATCGCGCATTTGGGCTAGCGAATGTAATGGAGCCTTCTACATCTAAACGAACTAATCCATCCCCCACACGAGGTGCAGCTTCCGCTAAATAAACTGAATCCTTAACAGGAAAATTGCCTTCCGCAATCATGCGATAAATGTGATTTGCGATTTCTCGATAATTTAACTCCAAACGAGATGGAGTACGCATAGTTTCTAGATTACGGTGACGAGAAATTACGGCGATTACCTTCTTATTAAACAAAACGGGGATGGTTTCCTCTTTAATCTTCAACTCACCAAATTGCTGTGGCTCAGTCTCTCTAACAATCTCACCCGTTGATAGTGAATGGTCCAGGTTTGGTCTCTTTCCCCATGCCACTTCATCACCGATCACATCATGTGTAAAAACTGTCGCAGCGGTCATAGGGCGGATTTGGGCGATTGCTCTATGACCCTCGGGCCAACTCTTCTCATCACTTCTTTTTGGAATCCAAAGAACCAAATCAGCAAATGAGATATCAGCCAAAAGCTGCCACTCAGCAACTAACTCTCCTAGCCGTGACACATCCTCAGCAGAAAGCGCGTTTGAACCCTCTACTAGGTGACGAAATGGCATGGGCAGAGCGTACTCAAACTTACTTGCTGAGATAAACCGCCAGTTCTTGGTAGGCCCGACGCAAGGCGCTTCGAGGAGATACCTCCAGAACCGATGCAAATCTTCCTTGCGCCTTATCCAAAAGTGAGTAGTCGGCTGGAATTAAAAAAGCTGAATTGTCGGTGCCAAGTTCATTTAACCTTCTTTGAAAGCTTCTCTTTATGCCCTGATGTCTAGATGAAGAAGCTAATCTGTTCAATACGTAGGTAACTCTTATATTAGGAATCATTGATTGAAGTTGGAGAGAAAACTCCTCCATCTGTCTCAAGGCATGATTTTCCGGTCCTACAACAAAAACCAACTCTTTACAGCTTTGCAGAAGTTCAGCAAAGCTCCTTCCCGGCGCTCTTCTATCACTCAAGGAGACCTCTATTTCCGGGGCGCTTCCCATGTCCAAAATACTCAAAATGTTTTGTCTATCTTCAAGAGCTTCATCCGAGGTGTTTGGGTGGAGATCTAAAATCGATAAATGACTGTTGAGCTTTACCCGATGTTGATCTCTCTTCATTCCTAACAGGTGCATCAGGTCTCGACGGTATGGATTCACATCATTTAGGAGAACATCACGAGAAAGGGATAGCTCCGCTGCCAGATTCAATGCAATCGAAGATATGCCAGGTGATGCCCAGCTTCCAGTAATTCCAATGGCATTTCCAAAAGATCTCCGACTCGTATTACTTTTAACCGCCTCAACCTTTCGCAATCTTTCATATGCCATTTCAAACAGAGCTTCAGGCTTTGGAACGCTCTCACTATTCAATATCAAATAGGAGATGCTCTCTGAAAAGTATCTGCTTAACTCTCCTAAATTCAGAGCAAAAACCTCATCCATGACAATTAGATAACGTTGATCAATATGGCATTTCTCTAGAATTCTCTGTAGATCACTAATGGCTAAAGCTCTGGAATTAAGGTTGAAATCCCTTTGGGTTAAGCTCTCGATTACCGCATCTTCCATTTGGAAGTTAGAGATAGCGGTAATTAACTCAATCTTCATAGCGTCTTTACTAGAACAAAGTCATGTGTGGAAATGGTGGAAACAAGCTCACTCACCAAATCTTTTGGGACGAGCAAGGTAATCGCAATCTCCCCTCCTAATTTGCCCGCCTCCGAGTCGATACCAGAGATACCTATTGCAGATAGCAACAACTTTGTCCGCAAATTCGAACTCTCTTGACTAGCTGACATCTGTTGCTTGGGAACCCCATAAACATCAACTATTTGTCCGGTTTTGATCTGGTATGGCAATCGATTGATTGGAATAGAGATCGGCACCGCTCTCAAATCTGAAATAGGTTCTGTAGTAACCGCATAAGCTGGAATCAACTCAGCGGCGCCGATTGGTCGAATTACATAACTGCCTAGTATTGAACTGCTTCCATCAAGATAGTACTGCGCATTGTTCGGGATCAGTACCTGAGTCTGTTCCACATCCTCAATTTGAAGCACTGATCCAGGAGCCAGATCTTTTGTCGCACTCCACACTGTCACCATTCGAGTTGAGGAGGTTGAAAGAAGATAGGCGGAGACAAATGATGTGCAGATCAGCAAAATTCCGAAGGCGAGTCTAAGATTGAAGTTAATTTTGAACTGGGAGATTGATTTGATCTGGTTCAAGGATTTATCATTTTTATTCTTTTGCTTCATGACAGATAAATACACCTAGATACCCGGTGGAGAACTCGTTATCCACAGCTCCTTCGAACAATCTTTATGGAGCTCATACTTAAGTATGAGGAAAGTGGAGTGTGATTAAGCCACTCTGGGCCGATGAAAAATACTAATTCTTACCTGGAAAGTGATTTAGATGATTTTGTCCCACATCCAACTCTGCAGTTCTTTATCAATTCAGACAATGGATTAAATCTCTATGAGCGCTCGAACAAGCTTTATCTTGTCCCCACAACACATGGCGAGAGCTATGACCCTGATTTCGCTCCGAATCCCTCACCGCTTGCTGACCTTCCAAATCTCGAGCGTTGGACATTAACCTACGTAGTAAGCGCTATCGAAATAATGGCAGGACGGCGTCCCGTCCAACAACTTGCCCGTTCAACCCATCGATTCACATACAACTCTTTATTGCGAAGTATTGGTTCAGTCTCAGAGCTACCAAAGATTAAACGTATCCATCGAAATCAACCCATTGAAGGGGTAGTCGAACTCACCGCAATCTTGTCTTTCAAAGATCGAGTGCGCTCCCTAGTTGCCAGGTTTGAAGGCGTGGATAGAAAGTGGCTTTGTACCGAGCTCGAGTTGTTATGAAGCCCCGTGGCAACGTTTATATTTTTTGCCAGAGCCACATGGACAAGGTGCGTTGCGTGAGGTTCCTCCATCACTTCCTGCACCACTAGCGGACGCAGCTTCACCAGTTTCACTCGGGGCGGAGTAACGCAAAGCCTGATTCTGTGTTGGTTGGGCTACACCTTTAGCTTCTACCTGTTGGTTTTCAATCTTCACCTCAACGTTGAATAGGAAACCAACCATCTCCTCTTTAATGGCATCCATCATCGCAGCAAATAACTCATATCCCTCTTTTTGATACTCAACAAGTGGATCGCGTTGCGCCATTGCTCGCAGGCCAATTCCCTCTTGTAGATAATCCATCTCATAGAGGTGCTCGCGCCATTTACGATCAAGTACGGAAAGCAAAATCTTGCGCTCTAAATCTCTAGTTACTTCTGAGCCGAGCTCTTGCTCTCTCTTCTCATATGCAGCGAAAATGTCATCGATAATTCTTTGAGCCAGATACTCAGAATCCAAACCAGAACGTCCGCCCGCTTCACTTTCTAACTCTTGTACAGTGAAGGAGATGGGATAGGTTGATTTCAGAACGGTCCATAGTTGTTCTAGATCCCATTCCTCTGGGAAACCTTCGCTGGTCGCCGCAGAAACATACCCCCGGATGGTGTCTGCGATAAATGTGGAAACTTGTTCCTTGATGTCGGCACCTTCAAGAACTTCGCGGCGTTCACGATAGATAACCTCACGCTGACGGTTCATTACATCGTCATACTTCAAAACATTCTTTCGCATCTCGAAGTTTTGCGCCTCCACCTGAGTCTGCGCAGATTTAATGGCGTTGGAGACCATTTTGGACTCGATTGGAGTGTCTTCAGGAATGCCTGCCGCATTTAGAAAACGCTCAACTAATGCTGAATTGAAGCGACGCATTAACTCATCTTGGAGAGAGAGATAGAAGCGTGATTCACCTGGATCGCCCTGACGACCGGAACGACCTCTTAGCTGATTATCAATACGACGTGATTCATGGCGTTCGGTACCTAATACATAAAGGCCACCAAGAGCTACTACCTCATCATGTCCCTTAGCAACCGCTGCCTTTTGCTTGGCTAACTCTGCGGGCCAAAGTGATTCGTACTGCTCTGGGTTGTCGACCGGTGATACTCCCTGACGTTGCAATTCGAAATCCGCCATGAACTCAGGGTTTCCGCCCAACATGATGTCAGTTCCGCGGCCTGCCATATTGGTGGCAACAGTTACCGCTCCGGCTGTACCGGCTCTAGCGATAATCGCAGCTTCACGTTCATGTTGCTTCGCATTTAAAACTTCATGAGGAATTCCCTTGCGGCGTAAAGTTTGGGACAACACCTCAGATTTTTCTACGCTAACAGTTCCGACTAGAACCGGCTGACCTTTACGATGACGCTCAACAATGTCATTGGCAACCGCCTCAAATTTCGCGGTTTCAGTCTTGTAAACCAGATCAGATTGATCTACACGTTGCATACTCTTATTGGTTGGAATTGGAATTACACCCAACTTGTAAATCTGAAGAAACTCAGCCGCCTCAGTCATAGCGGTACCGGTCATTCCTGACAACTTGTCATACAAGCGGAAGTAGTTTTGCAATGTAATCGTGGCCAGGGTTTGATTTTCATCTTTGATCTCAACCCGCTCTTTGGCCTCAAGGGCTTGGTGTAAACCTTCGCTGTAACGTCTTCCTGACAAAACGCGACCAGTGTGTTCATCAACAATTAGAAGTTCGCCATTCATAATCACATAATCGCGATCCTTCTTGAATAATTCCTTGGCCTTAAGGGCATTATTCAAATAGCCAATCATCGGGGTATTTACTGATTCGTATAGATTTTCAATGCCTAGTAGCTCTTCAACTTTGGTTACGCCGGCGTCGAGAATTCCTGTGTTTCGCTTCTTCTCATCGACCTCATAATGCTCACCACGAACTAGGCGATCCGCTACCTTGGCAAACTCGACGTACCACTTGGTTGGCTTATCTGCCGGACCACTAATGATTAGCGGAGTACGGGCCTCGTCAATCAAAATTGAATCTACTTCATCAACAATGGCGAAGTTGTGTTCGCGCTGTACGCAATCCACCAAATTCCAAGCCATGTTGTCACGCAAATAATCAAAACCAAACTCATTATTTGTGCCGTAGGTAATGTCAGCGGCATATTGCATTCGTCGCTCTGCTGGAGTCATCGATGCCAAAATGACACCGACCTTCAAACCTAGAAAACGATGAATACGTCCCATCCACTCGCTGTCACGCTCTGCCAAGTAATCATTTGTGGTGACAATATGAACGCCTAATCCAGTAAGTGCATTTAGATATGAAGGGAGTGTTGCGACCAAGGTCTTTCCCTCACCGGTACGCATTTCGGCGATATTGCCACGGTGCAATGCAGCACCACCCATGATTTGAACATCGTAATGGCGTTGACCCAAAGTTCTTTTTGAGGCTTCTCTGACGACGGCAAAGGCCTCAGGAAGAATGTCATCTAAATCCTCACCCTGCTCAAGACGGTCTTTGAATTTATCGGTCATTGAGCGCAACTGCTCATCACTCATTGCAGCAAAAGTAGCTTCATGCGAGTTAACTTCTACAACAATCTTCTCGAGTTGCTTCAAAGCCCGACCTTCGCCAGCGCGAAGAATCTTGTCCAGAATTGCGACCACGTGTCAGCCTTCCATGGGTTGTTTCAAGGTAGGTTCCTTATGGGCCTATCGTATTAGTAGGTGGTGGGCTGATGCACATGCGGTTGCTGCGCCCAAAATTGTCATTTTTCTCTCTCTAAGGGTGGATTCGGCGCTCAGAAGTGTGGCACCTGATGTAACTACATCATCGACCAAGATGATCTGCTTATCGGCCATTGCCATCAATTCTCGGTCACTTTTAAAGATCTTGAAAGCATCTCTTAAGTTGGCCTTTCTTTCTTCATAACTCAACTCTGATTGATCTTGAACTGATTTATGGTGCCTTAGCAGCTCTATCCATTGCACGCCTGTAAAGCCTTTACGTTTCAACTGACTGGTTGATATTTCCAGAATTGGGTGCAGAAAGGAACCACCTCTTCTGCGAATTGCTCTTCTAGTAGATGGAATCGGAACTAGAACACAATCATTTAAATCAACCATTTCGCCCCATGAAACAATTGAGCGCGTTAACGCATTTGCCATTAGCTTTTGTGCAATTCTCAAACCATCTTCTTTTGCCTTGAGTACGACGCTTGATACCTCGGCGCTATATGGAACTGTTGAATAGATCTCTAAACTCTTGATTGCAAACCTGGTGGGAGTTGAATGCCAGGGCACCGCGCAATCCCGGCAAATAGCTACAAACTCTTTTTCGCAAATCAAACACAGTTCTGGAAAAACTAAAGAACGCAGACCTTCAGTAATCTCCCTCAAGTTTTCCAAAATCATAGGAAGGGATTTGATAATAGATCATTAGGTTGACCCTGGAATCAGGATTACTTTGTGGGAATCTCTGATGTGGGAATCTCTGATGTGGGAATCTCTGACGCGGGAATCTCTGAAAGTGGAAACTCCGCAAATGATGAACCACTTATCTTTGGCAAAGTGAGCACAAAGTTAGAACCCTTGCCTAGTTCTCCCCAAACCTTAATCACTCCGCCATGCAGCAAGGCATCCTCTTTGGCAATCGCTAATCCCAAACCAGTGCCACCTCTCTCGCGGGAGCGTGAAGGATCAGCGCGCCAGAAACGATCAAACACCCGCTCAATCTGCGATTCAGTTAATCCAACCCCATAATCGCGAACAGAAATCGAGACCGCTGTTTCATTTTCATTAATCGTGACATGAATCGGCTTGCCCTCTGAGTGATCAATTGCATTTGCCAACAGATTTCGCATGATTCTCTCCAAGCGTCTGGAGTCAGCCTCCAAGATGACTGGATTTTCAGGACAGCTGAGATGAAACTGCGTAGCTTTCTCTTTTGAAGAAATTCCCAAATCATCAACACATCGTCGAACTAGCGAGGTAGCATCGATTTGATCCAATGAAAGTGTCGCTACTTGAGCATCAAATCTACTAACTTCTAGCAGATCAGATAGCAGATTTTCAAACCTATCAATTTGAGAGACCAGTAATTCGGTGCTACGGGAAATGTTTGGGTCAAAGCCATCCTTTGCCGAGTGAATAACATCAGAGGCCATTCTGATTGTAGTTAATGGGGTGCGAAGCTCATGAGAAACATCAGAGACAAATCTTTGTTGAAGGCGGGAGAGATTTTCTAGTCGCGAAATTTGTTGTTCGAGGGTGTCAGCCATTTCATTAAAGGCCTGACCTAGTCGTGCAACTTCATCCTCTCCCCTAACCTCCATGCGTTTTAATAGATCGCCGGAGGTGAGCTGCTCTGCGATTTCAGCGGCATACTTAACCGGCCTGATAACTTGCCGTAAAACTACAGAGGCGACAATCATGATGAGTGCAATAAGTAGTAAACCGGTGCCCCACATCGAGCGACCAATTAGATCAATGGTGCGCTGTTGAGCATCAAAACCGAAAAGCACATACATTTCATATTTGCCAACATTTGGTAGAGATAACTGTCTGCCAATCACCACACCATTTAAAGTTTCACCGTTTACATAAACTAGTTTGGTTTTTCGCCAAATTAGTTGATCACTGCCACGGACTTTCTCCCTAAAACTTGGTGGGATAGAACTAGGCTCTAAGAAGTTTGAAGTGGAGATCGCAGGTATGCCACGGATCTCTCGATCGGTGCTCTGAAGCAACGCGACCTCACGCCCAGACTCCTTCGCACTTAAGTTGCTGGAGTTAACAATCTCTGAAATCAACAACTTGTAATCATTTGCAGAGCTAACCCCCGAGACTATAAATCGGTAATCTGCATATTGGATGGCAGATTGAGCCTCAGAAATAGAAGCTGTTACCTTCTCATCAATAATGCCGTCAGAGATGCGGCCATACAGATTTGAACCAAGAAAATAGATGATTGCGATTGAGATTAAGCCCGAAATTGTAAAAACTCTGCGGAAAAGTGATCTGCGAAAGAAGCTGGTTACTAACACGGAAATGCGGTTCCAAATCAGCTTCTGTGGCCTGTTGTGCCCGCTTTGTAACCTATGCCTCGAACTGTATTAATGATTGTGGGATTTTCAGGATCATGTTCGATTTTGGCCCGCAATCTCTGGACGTGAACATTCACCAATCTAGTGTCAGTTGAATGTCTATATCCCCAAACTTCACCTAATAAAGCTTCTCGGGTAAACACTCGACCAGGTTCTTTAGCGAGAGCAACAAGTAGATCAAACTCTAAACGGGTTAGCGGGATCTCCTTTCCGCCCCGGGTAACGGTGTGCTCAACGATATCGATTGCTAGATCACCAATTGTTAAATTGCTAGAGATTTCTCCGCCAGCACGACGTAACCTGGTTCTAATTCTGGCTACTAATTCAGATGGTTTGAATGGCTTGACCATGTAATCATCAGCACCAGCTTCTAGCCCCTTAACGATGTCATGGGTATCACTTTTCGCGGTCAGCATCACGATAGGAACACGTACCGATTGTTTGCGAATCTGTTTGCAAACCTCGATGCCATCCATGCCCGGCAACATAATGTCCAACAAAACTAAATCAGGTGGATTGTTACGAAAAACCTCAACTGCCTCATCGCCCCGACTTACTAGATCAACCTCAATGCCCACACCATTTAATACAATGCCAAGCATCTCAGCTAGATCTTGGTCGTCATCGACGACCATAACCGAGGTCATTAGCTGCCGTGCTTCCAGGAGTTCAAATACTCAACCTGGATTGGAGTCAAAGTATCAATCTTTGCACCCATGCTCTTTAGCTTTAATGAAGCAACTTCTTTATCAATCTCGGTTGGAACGTAATGCACACCTGGGGTTAAGTTCTTAGCATTTTTTACCAACCACTCTGCGGTCAGAGCCTGATCAGCAAATGACATATCCATAACGACAGCGGGATGACCCTCGGCTGCGCCGAGATTCACCAATCTGCCTTCAGCAATGAGTAGTAAACGATTGCCATTTGAAAGCACATACTCATCGGTTTGATGACGAATTCGAGGATTCTTCTTGGTGTTTTTCTCTAGCCATGCCACATCGATTTCAATATCAAAATGGCCAGCGTTAGCCAAGATTGCACCATCTTTCATGACGGCAAAATGTTCAGCGGTCAAAACGGTACGGTTTCCGGTCACAGTTACAAATACATCACCAATTTTGGCCGCATCAAGCATTGGCATTACCCGGTAACCCTGCATCAGAGCATCTAGTGCCTTGGTTGGGTCAATCTCTGTAATTACAACATCTGCTCCCATGCCGCGAGCACGTTCTGCAACACCTTTACCGCAGTATCCAAAGCCGCCAACAACAAATACCTTTCCGCCGAGTAGTTGGTTGGTCGCACGGAAAATAGCATCAACTGTTGACTGTCCAGTTCCATAGCGATTATCAAACATATGTTTGGTATCGGTGTCATTCACGGCAATCATCGGAAATGTCAGTGCGCCATCCTGTGCCATTTGTTGCAATCTGATTACACCTGTAGTTGTCTCTTCGCAACCGCCCGCGATATTCGGAAGTAATTCTTTGCGGGTTGTGTGCAAGGTATTAACCAAGTCACAGCCATCATCAAATACTTGGTGTGGTTCGATATCTAATGCCGCATTAATGTGAGAGTAATAACCATCGCGATCTACGGCGTTGCGTGCAAATACGCTAATGCCATACTCGTAAACCAAAGCTGCCGCTGTGTCATCTTGAGTTGAAAGTGGATTTGATGCGCATAGTGCAATCTCTGCACCTCCAGCCTTCAAAGCACGCATGAGATTGGCGGTTTCTGTGGTTACATGCATGCAGGCAGAAAATCTAATTCCAGTGAATGGCTTCTCTTTTTCAAATCTCTCACGGATCTGCGCTAGAACTGGCATGTTGCGCTCTGCCCACTCGATGCGCTTCTTGCCCTCTGCGGCGAGCGCTGGGTTTGCAATGTCATGTTTTGGCGTGGTTCCGGTAGCTAGATTCACTTGGCTAAATCCCCTTCGAGAGAGCTGATTTTTGGCCTAGTTTAGCGGTTTGTCATGAGCCGCAACACCAACTCTTGAAGCCTCAACATCTCGGACTCAGAGCGCGCCTCTACATTCAACCTTAATAGCGGCTCAGTATTTGAAGGGCGCACATTAAAGGACCAATCTGTTGTAGAAACTGTTAACCCATCTAAATCATCAAACCTGGTTGGCTCTTTAGAGCCAGTCACGGCTGGATCTGAGAACTGTTCCCGAATTTGTGCAATAGTCGTTAGTGGATCTGAAACTTGAGTGTTTATTTCACCACTTAGAAAGTATTTGTTGTACTTAAGCATTAACTCAGAGAGTGGTGTCTGGGTCTCCAGAAGTGCCGCGATTGCATGTAACGCAGCCAGCATTCCCGAGTCAGCACACCAAAAATCCCTAAAATAAAAATGGCCCGAGTGTTCTCCGCCAAATACCGCTTCATTTTCAGCCATCATTTTCTTTATGTAGGAGTGTCCAACTCGACTCCTAAGTGGAATTCCACCATTTTCCATAATCACATCAGGTACCGCCCGAGAACATATCAAGTTGTAAATTACATGTGAACCCGGTGATTTCTTTAGCTCGCGTTCTGCAATGAGAGCAGTTAGAGCAGATGGTGACACCAATGCACCTTTTTCATCAACAAGGAAACATCTATCCGCATCTCCATCAAAAGCTAAACCGATATCTGCTGACTTCTCAATTACCAATTTCTGTAAGTCAACCAAGTTCTTGGCATCAATGGGATTGGCTTCGTGATTTGGAAAGGTTCCATCTAAATCAAAGTAAATTCCATCCACTTGTGCATTAATCTTTTGCATAACCGCAGGTGCGGTATAGCCACCCATTCCATTTCCAGCATCTATAGCAATCCTCAGCGGGCGACCCTTAAAGCTTTCATTGAAGGTGTTTTTGCCGAATAGAGAGAATAGGAAAGATACGTACTCAGGAAGCAGGTTACGTTGGGTTTCCTTGCCAACTGGGCGGTTAGGAATTGGAAAACCCTCTTGAAGTGAGCCCACAATCTGATCTTTGATCCAAAGTAAACCTGACTCCTGGCCAATCGGTTTCGCTCCGCTTTTGCACAATTTAACCCCGTTATAAGCCGCTGGATTATGGCTCGCAGTGAACATGGCACCGGGAAGATTTAAATGGCCTGATGCGAAATAGAGCTGATCAGTTGATGACAAACCAATTCTTATTACATCTAGTCCTTGAGAGGTAACTCCATCAGAAAAGGCGGTTGCTAAATCTGGCGAGGAGGGACGCATATCTTCGCCCACAACAACTGTCGCAGGCTCCCGCTCTCGCTCTATGAACTTTGCAAATGCAATTCCAAGTGCAAAGGCAAAATCAACTGAGAGTTCATCATCCACTAAGCCACGAATATCGTAAGCCTTGATTATCTTATTTAGAATTTCGAGGTTCATTTAAACTCAATCTTGATTTGGAATTGAACGAAGATGTCCTCTTCTGCCAATTTCGGGAGTTGCAGGTTGAGAGATGTTCTCTTGTTTTGCAACCTGGCGAATCGCTTCAGCAATCGCCAAAATGTCTTGTGTAGATTGCTTGAGTGTAGGGAGATCAGATTTATTCTGAACAACACTCCATCCCTTGGGAACCGTCAATTTCTCAGAGTGTTGTTCGCAAAGATCATATGCGTGAGGCTCAACAAAGGTGGATAAAGGTGCCAACACCGCGCTGGACTCGGCGTAGATGTAGGTCAATGTCATTACAGCATTTGCTAAGCATCCTGATCTAGTGCAGCGTCGACCAACAACACTTGGAAGCTGCGATTTGCTTCGATTGGTTTCGGCACCATTGTTGCTGGTCATGGCGTGAGATTAGTCTGACAGTTGGGCAAAAAGATGGATTGGCGGGTTGCAATGTCGCACATTCTTAATTCTCTTAATTTGCTTGATTTGCGGGTTCATCGACCAACTCATCGAGTTGGCTGAATCACCGCGATATCAGCTACTGGCTTTGAAGCGCTCTCTAGGTTTGTGCCCGGGGCTAGGAGGAGATGAGTTACGCCATCTCTTGAGATCCAATTCATGGCCGCCTTGGCGCCGGTCTGATTTGTGAAGCTAATCAACCGGGTATTTGGCGGCACTTTCCAGCTCAAAACCTCATCGCCTATCAAACTCTTGCTGAACTCCTTACCTCTGTTGTTCCGCCAATTCACATTTACTTGAACTCTCTCCGCTACAAAGGTAACTGTTGGTTCTAATCCATATAGGTTCAAGGCGACATTTCCAAAACTCTGCGATGGCGCACTCCACATGAAGTCAGATACCGAACCACTTCTCACGGTGGTCTGCACGCCAGCAACTATTGGTGCAGAGCTGGAAATCTTGAGTGCAAAAGTCTTGCTGCCTAGATCTACCTCCGATAAGTCGAACTCCTTTACCTGCTGCGCTTCAAGTTTGAGATCATCAAATCCGACTGGGATGAAAACGCCTTCGGGCGATACAACTTCAATGCTCACATTTGCATCTACCTGGCTTGTACTCATAATCCGCAAAGTATGTGAGGCTCTATTGTTTCCACCATATTTAATGGGAAGAGAGGCAATCACTAAAGACTCTTCGGCCTTGGGGATAGGCGCTACAAAATCTGCGCCAATGTTGTTGAGGCCACGCACTCGCTCATCTAACAAGTAACCAACTACTCGACCACTTCTAGTCTCAGCCTTCAAAACTATTCGATTGGCACCCGGATCAAAACTATCTACTCGGACAATCTTCTCTGAAGAAGGTTTGATGGTAATTGGCACCGTAGCTCCCGGACCATTTTCCGAAAAACTAGTGACATCAACAATTGCATCCCCGAGCCCACTATTTACCAAAACCAATTTAGACTGGCTCGTAACATTGGCGGTTCCACCGACAAACCAAGAGGTTTTGCTGCTGTCTGCGCATGTGAGAGCTGCGGTCCAACGATTGCCTTTAGATTGAATTTGCGTGACATTGGTGGGGGTTCCGTTTACAAATAGCGGGTTCTTCGTAATGGAGTAACTACCTTGTCCATTTTTTCTAAGTTCGGCATTGGGTTGCGAAAGTTCGCGGATGAGTGTGCCTTTGCTGGGTAGCAAATTTGTGGAACGGGCATCCCCAATCGCTCCTGGACAGGTTGTCGATGCATAGCTTTGCGTTATCTCGCTAGAGGAGTTGGTTTGAGGCAATAGATATGCGATATGCGCTGCAATGATGAAGAAAAGCAGGGCAAATGAGGCTCTAGTCTCTTTCATGCTAGCTCCTCTTCGCGCATCTGACTTCTCTTGCGTCTAGCTGGAAGTGCTAGAACAATCAATGTAATAAAGGAGATTAACTGCAGTGAAATCCAGCCACGACGCGCAGTTGCATCGTGGAAAATAACAAAATCGCCAGGCTCAGAGACTCGGAATCTTGGAATCCCACTCTCAGTAACTGTTGGCGGAACGTAAACTCCATTAAGCAACAATCTCCAGCGATCATCATATTTTTCAGTAATCACAATAGTTCCGGTCGTCGTCAATGAGCCTTGCGCGCCGATCTCACCGCTAGGCAAAACCGAGTACAGGCCATCATCAGAGAGAAAAGAAATGTGTCCGAGCGCCCCTGGAACCTTCCAGGAAATTCCTTCATTTGTATCAGCGGCGCGGGTAAATCCTCCCGCTCCATCAATGGTGCGAACTAGGTCATCATCCAAAGGTCGAGCCATGAATATGTACCGGATTCCAAACTCGGCAAAAACTTGACTGCTGGCAACACCAGAGCCAGAAACTAGATCATTAATCGCCTTCGTTACAACAGGTGATAATCCAGTGATTACATCGGGCTCACCAAGTTTCAAATCACTATCCCGGGCAACAAAGTAATAAATTCGACCGCCATCATTTCTCAAAACCAATGTTTTAAATTTGTCTACCGTCTGGGCATTAGCACTCAAAAACGCTGGTAAGGCTGAGTTCTGCTTGGTGTGTAGCGGGGTATTTGAGGAACTTGATACCCACCAAGTTGCGGAGGTCAAAACAGAAAATGTGGCGAGAACGCTGGTAATTCCAAGGAGGAAATGGCGGTAATCAATATTTGATTCAGAAAGGCTTGGAACATAGTGATCAACCATTGTTACGGCTGCCAACAGCGCGGTTAATGTTGGAATAACTAACAAAGATCCAACCCACAAGTTGTCCGGTTCAAAACTTCCGTGGCCTGCTACCTGTCTCGAACCCAAAATCGCTGCGAAACCAATAAAAAATAAGGCTATCTCACCTAATCGAGCGGTTTTGCTTACGAATGTCGCTATCAGTGCAATCAACAAAATCGGAGACAGCATCCAGATGGGTGGAGCGCCTAAGCCGCCTGGATTCGCAAAGACCAGAGACAAGACGTCGCCTCCCCCGATGGTCACGCCGGGATCAAGCAAAATTCTGGATGGGTGAAGGATGAACTCCAGTGACCACGGCGCATTAACAATTATTGGGGTGGCAATTAAAGCGATGCGTCGTATGTTTTTCCGATCAAAGACCTCTTTAGTTAGTGGATTTACCTTCGAGTTAAAAGCGACAACATCAAATATCACCAAAATGAACTGCCATAAAACAATTGCCATGAAGGCTAGTGGTGAAAATGCACAAACAACTGAAAGCAATAAAGCTAGCCACCAAGTTTTTCGCCAACCCAAATTCTCTAACTGCTCTAATCCAAATAATGCGCGCACCAACCAAGGTCCAATTACGACCAATACGACAGTTCCTAGTCTTCCACTGTTAATGGCAGCTAGTGTCGTCGGAGAAAAGGCATAAAGCAGAGCAGCTCCAAGAGCTAAGAAATGCAGCTCTGTGAACTTGCGCGCAAGAGAATAAGCGCCCCAAAGCGCTAATGGAACCGCCGCAACAAACAAAGCTGTAACAAACAGAGATGAGTTAGCGGCAAAGGGCAGAGCTGCAATTCCAATGAAGGCTACCCAGGGTGGAACATTGGCACTGGAGCCCAAACCAACTGTGTGCCAGGAATCTGAGTACATGCGCAGCAAATCCAAGGCGCTGGCAGGTGTTTCAGGTAAAGCGCCGCCCACAATAGTTCCGAATCGGGATCTTGATGCGATCAAGGTAACGACAAAAACCAATATTGATATTGAAAGAATTGGCCGTTTCAGCAACCAAGATATCGGTGATGGCGGCTTGACCAGTTCGATATCAGCATTGTCTAAAGCCTCATCATTCAAATCTAAAGCAGAGCTGGTAACGGTGGATTTATCCTCATATAGAGAGCTGCTCTTCCAGGCTCTGGAAACAGCTCCACGCGCTCTCTCTATCGCTAGTTGAAGCTGAGATCCGCGTGGTGGGACAAATCGAGCAATTACTTGCGATGAAACCAATCGATTCTTGCGTCGATTTCTGCGAGCCCGAATCAAATCTTGTGGCTGCAAAATCAATAATCCGACCGCAGCTAACTCATCAAGTGCATATCCAGGTAACTTTGCCAGCAGGTAGCCGATGGCGCGGGCAAATGAAGCGCCAAGGAGTTGCAGGGCAATTAGCGGAAGTAACCACCAAGACACATTGGCCAGCAAGACATAAGCGGCATGTCTACGATCCAACAACAAAGGTCGATGCAGGAAGGTTCCAGAAACATCAATACTGCGTCTTTCATTTGCAGCTGCTTCAGCATGATATGCAACAGCTTGTGGTGCGACAATTATGGAGTGACCGGCGGTATGTACCCGCCAACCAAAATCAACATCATCTCTAAACAGAGTTAGCTCTGGATCAAAACCACCCAACTCTTCAAAGACATCTCTTCTAATCATTGCTCCTGCTGTGCTTACCGCCAAAACTTCACTTACATTGTCATGTTGGCCTTGATCCGCTTCTCGATACTCTAAACCGGTCCAGCGCGCACCATTTCCGGCGATACTCACACCGACTTCTAAGAGATGATTACGATCATGCCAGCCACGTAATTTTGGTCCTACAACCGCAACACTTGGTCGCTCTTCAACCGCAGCCAGCAACTCCGTTAATGCATTAGCGGCTGGTGCACAATCATCATGAATTAACCACAACCATTCGGTGCAATCATTCGGGGCTGCTTTCAATTTTGAGCTAGATAAAGCTTCCCCAATAGCTGCGCCAAAACCTTTGTCTCGATCAGTTACTAATGTGGTTATGCCAGCGCTTTTCAAAAGCTTTACCGAACTATCTTGTGAGCCGGTATCAATCGCGATTACTTGATCAATTGCTCTTCGTTGTTTGGCAAGTGATGCAACGACTTCAGGTAGCCAAAGAGCACCATCATGAGAAACGATGATGGCGGTAACAAATTGCTTGGAAGTCGGCATTTCACCGCCTCTGACTTGAAGGAAGGTGGAAAGGATTTATTTGGAAAGGATTTACCTTTAGGGAATTACGCGGGACGGCGCTTGAGGCGGCGACGTTCGCGTTCAGATAAACCGCCCCAGATGCCAAAGCGTTCATCATGAGCGAGTGCATACTCCAAGCACTCTTGTCTGACCTCGCAAGAGAGACAGACTCTTTTTGCCTCACGGGTTGAACCACCTTTTTCAGGGAAGAAAGCTTCTGGATCGGTTTGGGCACATAGCGCTCGCTCCTGCCATGACAGCTCAACGATTTCGCCATTTCCTAATTGGATGCTTGGACCGGGAATGAAAGTCTGCTCTATGCGACGAGCATCAGTCATTAGCAATACTCCTAAGACAGTGGCCCACACCTTACGGAGGGCCCAATGAGGAGAATTACACGCGTGTTATTCCCAGGAGTCAAGCCGATGAGTCCAAATATTTGATAAATACTCAGATTTTTAGGGGTATTTTGTTGAGATATCTCTCAATTTCCCTAATTTCCAGTTTTATTCGCCAATTACCTGGCCGATGAGCTTGGAATTGGGTGGAATCACTTGTCCTGGAGCAATGTAGCAATCTCGAACCTCACTGCCCTCCCCAATAACTACCGAGCTTGAGATCATTGAGCCGTAGATACCGCACCCTTGATGGATTTTCACTCCATCTCCGATTGTTGAACCCTCGCCGATTCGGGCAGTTGGATGAATCTCTACATTTGAACCGATTAAACAACCATCTACCACCCCACTTGTGGCGGCTGATAAATCTGGTTTCAAAATCAAATCCCTTGAAGCTTTGATGAACGAGTGCGGGGTCCCCATATCAATCCAATAATTGCTATCTAAATAACCAAACAATTCAAATCCTTCATTAAGCAGCTTAGGAAAGGTATCTCTCTCAACGCTTACCACCTGGCCATTTGGAATTTGTTGTATGGCGCGATTTCGAAATATGTAGCAACCTGCGTTGATGGTGTCAGCGATTGGATTATCCATCTTCTCAAGAAAACTCTGCACTCGACCATGTTGGTCAATTGGCACGCATCCATAGGCACGCGGATCATCTACTTTAGTTAAATACAAAGTCACATCAGAGTTTGAGCTCTCATGTAGCGACATCTGTTTGTTTAGATTGTGGCCGCTCAGAACATCACCATTGAATACTACGACTGAATCATCATCGGCCAAATTCAATTTACTGGCGGCATTTGCGATAGCACCACCTGTACCAAGTGGAACATCTTCAACAGCATAGGTAATGGAAAGATCAAATTTTGAGCCATCACCAAAGTAAGGTTCGAAAACCTCCGCTAAATAAGAAGTTGCCAGAACTAGCTCTGTGATTCCGGAGTTGCGTGCTTTGACAATCTGGTGCTCGGTAACTGGCTTTCCGGCTACGCGCAGCATCGGTTTTGGGGTGTTGTTGGTCAAGGGCGCAAGCCGAGTACCTTTTCCGCCAACAAGCAAAATGCCTTTAGTGACCATCTTCAGTTACACACTCAAACGCTTTGCAGCTTCATTTATCTTTTCATCAGAAGCGGTCAATGCGATTCGAACATGACGCGCACCCTTCTCCCCATAAAAACTTCCCGGCGTTACCAACACTCCACGATCGGCAAACCAGGAGACAGTTTGCCAATCCTCTTCACCACGTGTGCACCACAAATAAAGTCCCGCTTCAGAAAACTCTACTTCGAAACCCAAATCCTCCAGCGCTTGTCGCAGAATCGCACGACGATTTCGGTAGCGCTCTGCTTGTTGCTTTACATGTGTTTCGTCCTGCAAAGCTGCAGTTGTCGCCATTTGAACAGGCAGAGGAACCATCATGCCCATATGTTTTCTTATCTCTAAGAGTTGCTTTATTAGCTGGGCATCGCCTGCTATGAATGATCCGCGGTATCCCGCCAAGTTTGAACGCTTTGATAACGAGTGGATTGCAAGAATGCCTTTGTTATCTCCAGAGGTTAGCGATAGAACCGATCTGCCCTGCTTTGTATCTGGGAAGGATAGATAACACTCATCACTAGCTAATACCGCGCCCGATTTTCGCGACCACTCAATGGCTGCAATCAGCTCGTTTTCACTATGCACTCTTCCGGTTGGGTTTGAAGGTGAGTTAATCCAAGCTAAATCAACCCCATTTGAAGGCCAATCCTTCGCATCTATTGCTACCTCGATTACCTCAGCGCCCGCCAAAATTCCACCAACACGATAAGTGGGATAGGCAATCTCTGGAATCAGAACTCGTTTTGCCTGAAGCAAAAATGGAAGTAAAGCGACGATTTCCTTTGAGCCAATGGTCGGCAATACATCAAACTCTCCCGTGGCACCCAAGACCTCACCGCTGTAACGATGTAACTCTGCTCGTAGCTCCGCAGCTCCAGTAGTTACTGGATAACTAGGTGAATTGGCGTTGTCACGCAGCGCCTTTTGAATGAACTCTGGCGTTGGGTCTACCGGGGTACCTTGAGATAAATCAATAATTCCTTGCGGGTGGGAGCGTGCCCTTTGCCCAAATGGAGCTAGAGCATCCCAAGGAAAATCAGGAAGCTTGATAAAGACCCCTTATTCAGCTGGCTTCTTTTGTATCTGAAGTAGCTTTGGATGATCTTTTGCGATTGGACCAACCTTGCTGGCACCACCAGGAGATCCGATTTCATCAAAGAACTCTGCGTTAACTTCTTTGTACTCATTCCATTGTGATGGAACATCATCTTCGTAGTAGATGGCCTCAACCGGACAAACTGGCTCGCATGCACCACAATCCACACACTCATCAGGCTGGATGTACATCATGCGATCACCTTCATAGATGCAATCCACCGGACACTCTTCGATACATGACTTGTCCTTTACATCCACACATGGAAGCGCAATCACATAGGTCATGTTCTACTCCTCAGATTCTTCATGGTCATTCTTGATTGACCAATGGTGACTCAATGGCCCATATCCTACAGAATAGGCGGGTATGAAGCGCGATATAACGGAGCCCAAGACGCTTCAAATCTATGACACCCTAACCAGGCAGTTAGCTGGGGTGCGCAGTACAGATGGTGACAGCATTCGAATTTATTGCTGTGGTCCGACGGTATACCGAGATGCCCATGTAGGGAATTTAAGAACTTTTCTTTTGGGCGATCTAGTGAAACGCACCCTGGAGTTTTCCGGATACAAAGTCAAAATAGTTCAAAACATAACTGATGTTGGACACATGAGTGATGATTTTGAAGAGGACAAAATGTTGTCCCAATCAAAGTTGGAAAAACGTGACCCCTTTGCAATTGCTAGAGATTACGAGGATAAATTCCACGCAGATTTAGCAGCTTTAAATATCCTTCCGGCGGATGAATATCCCCGCGCCAGTGAATGCATAGACCTAATGATCAAGCACATTCAAAAACTGATTGCCATGGATTATGCCTATGTTGGAGATGACCATTCGGTTTATTTTTCCGCTGCGAGATTTGAAAGTTATGGTGAACTAAGCGGTAATCGACTAGATGCATTAAAGCCCGGACATCGCTATGAATACAGCGAAGGCGGCGCCAAAAGATTTCATGCTGACTGGGCGCTTTGGAAGGCTGCAGGCAATAGAAGTGAAATGATCTGGCCCACCCCTTGGGGAAATGGGTTTCCTGGCTGGCATATTGAGTGCTCAGCGATGTCTTTACATTATTTAAATGGCCACATTGATTTACACATTGGTGGGATAGATCTGCGCTTTCCTCATCATGAAAATGAGAGGGCTCAGTCAAATCCTCTAGTGAGTGAAGGTGACAGGAACGTTGAAGCGGTTTCCCTATGGCTTCATGGAGAACATCTTCTTTTTGAAGGTCGAAAAATGTCCAAGAGTGCTGGAAATGTCGTATTAATTAGGGATGTTATACAACGTGGAATAGATCCACTTTCAGTTCGATTTTGTTTCCTTGAGAATCGTTACCGCAGCCAGATGGATCTTTCCTGGGCTTCCATCAACGCCGCCTTTTCAACGCTGCAGCGTTGGCGTGAAAGGTACCAACAGTGGAGAGTCTTGGGAGCTACCGAAACCCCTCTTGCGAAAGAGCTCGTTGAGGCAATTTCGCAGGATTTCTGTAATGATCTTGATACCCCGAGAGCGATGTTGAAGTTAAGGGCGGTAGAAAAAGATGTTGCCTTGAAGGATGGGGAAAGAGCCTACATATTTGCAACAGTCGATGAGTTGTTTGGTCTGAAGTTATTGGAGCTTCCTGAGAAGGAGTTGACCAAGGAACTCAAAGAGCTCTTGGAGCAGAGAATCTTAGCCCGAAGTGCGAAGGATTTTGGAAAAAGCGATGAGTTGCGAGATTTGCTACTAGAAAAAGGCATTGAGGTTAGAGATACCAGCGCTGGACAAAGTTGGAAATGGATTAAGTTTTAATCCTTCGAATTAAAGTAACAAAGCAAAGCAAAATCCCACCAAACACCAAAGAGTTGCCATAGAGGTTGGCTTCAATTAAAACCTCACCACCATTGCCCAAAGTTGAGGCCCTTACAATTACAAATAGCCATCCCACAACAAAAGCCAGTTGAGAAAGCTTTGTGCGGTTCATATTAGTAGCCATTTTCAGGCCCAGTAAAAGCGCCAAGATTGATACTAATAATCCAAATGGACGGTAAGAGTTATGCAAAAAAGTTCCTGAGACGCCAACTAGGGCACCAAAGATCAGGTTTAAAATAAATCGCATCGCTATTTTCCTGAGGAAGAGATGCCAGAAAAAAGATCAATCTCACGGCCATCTGCATTGGTATCAGCGCCCTTAACTCCATGAACTAAGCGGTAGAACTCCTGCCCCCAAACCTTGAACCCCAAATTATCTGAAAGAGCAAAGAAGGGACCATCTACCGAGATTTGAGTTGGATGCGCCTTCATGGCCTGCATCTTTCGCTCTGCATATTGCTCGGCATCAATCACTGTGGATACCAACTCATCAGGTTGTGCAAAAGGAAAATCCTCCGCTTTATCAACTCCAAAGAACTGGTTTCCAGTGCCCTTCATCGCCTCGATTCCCTGTTCAATTACTGATTTAGGAATGGTATTCCAGTAAATCTTTTGGATTTCCCAACCTTTTTCTCGTGCTATTTCTGCAGCTCTCATAGCAACACGGTGCGCTTGTATGTGATCTGGATGCCCATAACCACCAATTTCATCGTAAGTCACCATTACCTGTGGTTTTACCTCAAGAATTATCTCCACTAAGTATTGAGAAGCCTCTTCAATGTCCGCATTCCAAAAATTATCTGAGCGCTTGTTTGGCTCCGTGTCCATCATTCCGCTATCGCGGTACATTTTGTTTGGCGCACCTAAGAAGCGAAAGTCCTTCACTCCCAATACCGACATGGCATCTGCCAACTCGCCTTCGCGATGTTTGCCAAGTTTGTCTTCTTGATTACTTGCCAAATGGGCTAACTCTGGAACGAGAACCTCGCCCTCTTCACCTCTCGTACAGGTCACGAGAGTAACCTTTGCGCCTCGCTCAACATAAAGCGCCATGGTGGCACCGTTGTTGATGGTTTCATCATCGGGATGAGCGTGCACAAGTAAGAGTCGAAGATTTTCCATGATCAGAGCCAAGCGTACTGGTTTCCATTAGTTAATTCTCATTTCATCTCGTACGATGACGCCGATGAGTACAACTGAAAGATTAGATGGCCGCTCTCGCCTACCAAGAGATGAACGGCGTGCCCTTCTCTTGTCTGCAGCTCTTGAGGTCTTTACCGTCTCTGGATTCCATGCCGCCTCAATGGATGACATCGCAGATCGTGCCGAGGTAAGTAAACCGGTTCTCTACCAGCATTTTCCTTCCAAGCTAGACCTCTACTTAGCGGTGTTGGATTTACATATTGATTCTTTGGTCTTTGCACTACAAAAAGCAATTGCCTCAACTAAAGATAATAAGAATCGTGTGAAAGCAACCGTTGATGCTTACTTCGGTTTTATAGATTCCGAAGGTGGTGCATTCAGATTGCTATTTGAAAGTGACATGAATGTTGAACCACAAGTTAGGCAACGTCTAAATCGTATGACATATGACTGTGCAGCCGCTGTCAGCGCTGTGATCTCACTTGATACTGGCTTACCTAAAGAGGAATCCATGATGTTGGCTATCGGTTTAATTGGCTGCGCTCAAATAACCGCACGCCACTGGCTAGAAAAAGATGGCAAAATTGATCGCGACAAAGCCTCAGCCATGGTTACAAACCTAATGTGGCGCGGTATTTCCGGCTTCCCAAAACAAAGTTAATACTTAAAATCGCAGAAACAGGACAAAATCTTTAGGATAGGGATATGACAACTAAGAAAAGTTCAGCTGGCAAAGGTGAAGGCGCTAAATCTGAGGTTCGCATCTCTGTTGCTGATCAAGTCAGAGAGCTAACCATTGAGACTGCTGCTGATCGCGATGAAGTAGTCGCTTTGATTACCAAGTCGCTAGATTCCTCACAGCCACTAATCCTGACTGACACTCGAGGACGCCAATACGTAGTACCAGCCAACAAAATTGGTTCGGTCGAGATTGGAGATATCTCTGAGCGTCGCGTTGGATTCGCTGGCGCTTAAATCAGATTTACTTCCTCTAACAAAGCGTAAGTAATTTCCCGATACTGCGCTGCTACCTGGCTGTGATTGGCGGTAGTTAAAAAGGATTTACCAGAGGTTTGTGAATCACTCACTGCAACATCTCTTATCAGGCTAGGTTCGAGAATCACAAACTCCTCCAGAAGCTCAGAAGGAACTTCCAAACTCTCAGCATGGTTTTGCATCGTAATCAACAGGTGTGGTTTCTTCTGGAAGCCACCCGCAATTACAAATTCTTTAGCATGTAGCGCACCTCTGATTGGCAGTATTTCCAGAGTAGTGGGAATAACAACCAAATCAGCCACTTGAGCGAAGTACTGCAACAGATTATCTGGGCCGGAAGCGGTATCAACGATGACTAGCTCAAACTCTTTGGTTATCTCGCGAAACTTTTCCTGCGACATTAGTTTTTCTGGCTCGAGGCTACTTAGTCGAGATGATGATGACAGCAATGAAACCCGCTCTCCCGTGCGGATTAAAGCGGTTTCGAGCGGGTATTCCTGGGAGAGAAACTCCTTTGTTGTGATTCGTGGGTTTTCAACACCATTTACAAAGGTCAGCGCAGCATTTGCATCGGCATCTATAAGCAAGACTTTTTTTCCATACTCAGTTGCCGCAACAGCACAGGCCAAGGCCGAAGTTGTTTTACCTACTCCACCGGCCAAATTTGCCAAAAGTATCAATTTCATCAGGCAGTTTGATCCTTAACTTTTTCCACTTTGAAATTCTGTGGTTGCCTTAATGACTCAGGAAGGAATAGCAAAGCGCTCCTTGTTGCCTTTAGCGCGAGATCTGTGGCGTTATCTTGGCCTGGAACAGTAGGCCAGCCATACAACTTACGCGCCCATCTTGGTAGCGCAGCTGCTGCTAAAGAGGTAATCCCGCCCCAAAGTGGTGCGATTGGAGTTCCAAATCTCAACAGCGGAGGTAGCGGCGGCAAGGCTATAAATAGTGCCGCTCTTTTTGCATCATCTGACGCAGAAAGCTTGGGCATTATTTCCTGGAAATAATTTTCCATTTGACCAACCGTTCGTGGAACTTCTCTTGACTCAATACCAACTAACTCTGCAAATGTGACCATTTCATCAACATATTTATCCTGCTCGGTAGGTGAAAGCTTTAGGCCAGAGCGCACCGCGGTGTCGAGAAAAGCATCAACCATAGCCATATGAACCCATAGAAGTAACTCAGGTTCATCAACCTTCAACATCTCATGAACTTTTCTAACCCGTGCCGACAACTTGTCGGCCTCTTCTTTGCTGCCAAATGTCAAAGTGCCTACGTAATCACCTGTGCGTTGTAAACGACCCCAAGCATCCTCACGAAAATTGGAGTGTGCTGCCACACCTGCCATTGCCTTGGGATGCAACGCTTGTTCTAACAGTGCTCTAATTCCACCCACAAACATGGCAGTATCAGAATGCACCCGCCAGGTGACGGAATCAGCTGTGTAATATCCCTCGGTCACACCGAGAATAATTCCTTAATTCCCGTCATTAGCATCTCGAAAGCGATTGCTGCGGTCAAAAGACCCGCGACCTTGGCAAGCAACATCACACCTGACTCTTTAATCAGGGATACAACATGGGTAGAGAACATCAGGGTTAATCCAATAATTAGATGCGCACCCACAACCGCCAAGGCCAAAGCCAATGTCATGGAGGTGTTTTCAACCTCTTGTGCAAAGAGCATTATCGTGACAATTGCTCCTGGACCTGCCAGCAACGGAGTTCCCAGCGGAACTAAAGCTAGGTTCTTCTTAGCCCCTTCATCATCTTTGTGATCAGTTCCCTTAAGCAATTCGAGTGAAACTAATAGCAACAACAACCCACCAGCACCCTTGAGAGCTGGCATAGAAATATCCAGATAGCCCACAATGAACTGACCGAAAAGTGCAAACAATGTGATTACAAACAAGGAGGTTGCGGCAGCCTGCCACGCCAACAAAGTTCGCTCTGCGCGACTGCGATTTCCCAATACACCAAGGAAAATTGGAGTTGCACCCGGCGGATCCAAAATCACCAACAAGGTAACAAAAGCTTGTAGACCAAAGGTAATAGTTGTTACATCACTCACCTTGCGACCACCCTTCTGGAATTTGCTCTGGCTTCTAGAGCCTCCCACTGCGCGGGATTAGTAGTGTGTTCTGCTAACTCATTCATTTTTCCCGTTCCATGATAATCACTGGAACCGGTAACAATTAAATCCCGCTCGATTGCCAATCTTAGCAACTCACTTTTTTCGAGGTCAGAGTGATCACGATGATCCACCTCGACACCATCTAGACCTGCGGCTATTAACTGATCAAACAAATCCAGACTTATGGTTCGACCTCTTTGAGAGGCAAGTGGGTGCGCAATGATCGCCACACCGCCAGCCGCCTTGATCAATTTGATGGCATCCATGGGAGATGGCGAATAATGATTGATGTAATACTTTGATTTGTTGTGCAACAGTGCGGCAAAAGCCTCTTCTCGAGAAGCAACATGACCACGCGCTACCAAAGCATCAGCTAAATGTGGGCGGCCAAGGGTTGCATCATCTCTTTTTTGAGCGTAAACCTCCGCCAAAGTAATCTCAATACCGGCTTCATTTAACCTGGCAACTATCTTTTCCATTCGAGACAAACGATTCTCACGGGTCTTTTCCAACTCTTGAATTAGCGGTTGATAATCCCCATCAAACAACAAACCCAGCATATGAATGCTGATGCCATTCTCATCTTGGCAAGAGATTTCAGAGCCTAAAACCAGCTGCATGTTCGAGTTTGATGGATGGTTCAGCAGCGCGGAGGAGGCCTCGGCCCAACCCCGTGTCGTGTCATGGTCCGTTAGGGCCAGCACATCAAGCCTTTTGTTGATTGCCTTATCAATTAATTGTGAGGGTGTATCAGTGCCATCACTTGCATTGGTATGGGTATGAAGATCGATCAGCACGTGCGCAAGGCTACCGCTTATCCTCTTGTTTACTTCGCAAAACGAAAATTACACAACCGACCAACAGAAGAATTAATCCAGGAATAATTCCCGCAGGTGGTAACTGCCCCAGCCACCAATATGCCAAAGCCGCGCCTACCGGAACTTCAAAAAATACAATCAGCGAAACCACGGCTGGAGAAACTCGCTTCAAAGCCAGGTTGAACATGGT
>JACCDH010175800.1_pt1 | contig 26766 bp, 20 predicted proteins | sample 7442481 | NCBI WGS metagenome assembly JACCDH01 (sample SAMN15323433, study PRJNA562643) | freshwater metagenome | isolation source: river surface water | place: USA:Blue River Watershed | collected 2017-08-15 | reverse complement strand
TTATCGATATTTTCCGATTCCTACCTGCTTTCATTTCTTCAAAAAAGTACCCCGGTGAACATTGAACAAATGAATAAATGAACATTGGAAATCGGCCAGTTTCTTATTGATTAAAATCGATTAATAGTCTTAATATGTCCAAACAAGTCTAAGTTTGCGTCCTATTCCGTACTCAAGTGTCCGAAGCCTTTTTCTTCAGAAAAAATGATTTTACTTTAGTCGTCTATGGAAGCAAAAAATAGAAAAGTCATCACCAACGAAATGATCTTCGAAGAGCTCCAAAACATTAGAACTCAAATGGAGAAAATGCAAGCCGATATCGAGAGTCTCAAAAACCCCGTTGGCGAATTCACTTCAAAGTGGGTAGACACCTATGACGTCATGCGTATGCTACGTGTCAGCCGCAGAACAATGGACAATTACATTAAGGAGGGAAAGCTCACGCCTACCAGGATTAAAAAGCGCAATTATTTTGAAGTTACTCAAGTAAAAGCACTCATGAAAATTCCGGATGAAAGACTTTTTTCATTCGGAGTCGATGTCCCTTGGTTACGAGAACATGTCCGGCCTTTTTTGGAGATGGGGGATGATTGATTAACTTTCAGTTATTGCATTTTTTGCAACATCTCATCATTCATGATATTTCTAGTTTGGAAAAAGACAAATTCAACAAGAAATTTTTTCAACTACCGTGCTTTTCTCGGTAACTGAATTCATACAATTTCCCAAGTTCATACGCCTATTCAATCCCCACGGCAAAACAGTCCGTAGTGTTAGCGTACAACCCATGATTTGAAGTGGTGATTTGTGAAGAATTTGCTGCATGTTCCTGAAATTCCGAAACTCAAATAATTCTAGGATGATATAAATTAGATGATTCAAGCCATGGCGAGTTTAGAGGAAGGAGAAGATTAAAATCATGATTTATTATTTGAATGCAAAATTGAATGCATACCCTAAAAAAGGGTATGATTACCTTTTTATTTTGATGTTTTGATGTATAGATTTGTTAAGGTAGAGATATTTGTTTATTACTTATAATTCAAGGTGAACATATAAATAAGTTAGGTACAATTTTAAACATCACTTCATCAAACAATAAAAACAATTGCATATGACAGATTCTTATCCTTACATGGTAGCAAATGGGAAAATTTCCCAGATACTAGACAAACTTCGAAAAGCAGCCGAACCATCAAAATTTACTCATTCTTTTCTAACTCAACTTGGTTTTGCAAGTACAAATGACAGAGCGGTAATTCCGCTGTTGAAAAAGTTACAATTCTTAACTGATGACAGTACGCCAACTGCAAAATACAAAGACTTACGTGACCCAACACGTTTTAGAAGTGTACTTGGAGAACAAATCAAAGAGTTGTATAGTGACTTGTATGCAATTAACACCAAGATTCATGAAGCAAATGAAGATGAAATAAAAGGAGCTATCAGCAGGGTAACAGGAAAAGACGAGACTTCAGTTACACGATTTTATACAACATATAAAACACTAACAGACATTGCAGAATTTGATGAACCAATCATCACGCCTGTAAAACAAGCTGTAGAATCAAAGACAGAATCACACGAAACTGAGAAAAAGAAACCTGAAGTTAAAATACCAACACATACAATTGACTCACCAGATTTTCATTACAATATTCAAATTCACTTGCCTGCGACAACCGACATTGCAGTTTACAATGCAATTTTTAAAAGCATAAAGGAAAACTTAATGTAAAATGAAAGACTCTAAAAAATTAAAAGAATTTATTTTTAATGGATTGCTTCTAGATGACACTCTAGACAAACTTGCCGATTCAGGAATATCTGTTAGAGAAGGTCAAAAATTAGTTGGTGTAAGTCGAATAAATGAAACCGATTTCAGTCCTAGAATTATTTACAACGCAACAAAGATGTCATCTGTTTTTATGGTTTTCTATTGCTTAGAGAATGCTGTTCGTGAATTGATACAAGAAAGGCTTGCAGAGAGACACGGCTTAACGTGGTGGAATGATAAAATCCCCAAAAGCATTAGAGATAATGTTGAAAAATTAAAGGACAAAGAAAAACTAAATAGATACCATGCACAGCGTTCAGCAAATAACATAGGTTACACATTCTTTGGACAATTATGTCTAATTATAATTAATAATTGGGAAGATTTCTCTGATTTGTTTCCCGACCAGCACTGGATAAATTCAAGGTTCAATGATTTAGAAATGTCCAGGAATATAATAATGCATACGGGTAATCTTCCTGAGATTGAAATTGAAAGAATTGAAAGCATATGCAGGGATTGGTTAAGACAAGTAGGATAAAAACTGTACCTAACAGGCGTTTGGCTCAATGGCAGGTGAAGTGGTTATTTGAACATTCAACCATCTCGCTTCAACTTTTGTGTTGTTTTGACAGTTTTGTACATTACTCCCCTAGAATCAAAAAAAATTATAGAGATGAATACAATTGGATTTTTATCTTTTGAACCGTGGTACATTTTGGAAGAAACTCCAATATCAGCAGACATATTGTATTTTGACAAGTTAATGTTTAGTTCGATGAGTATTGAGACATCTGAATTTCTTTGTTCTCATCTTCCACTGAGGCCAATAGATAAAGACTTGGTAAAACGAAAAATGAATGAGCTAGATCTGTATATGAAGCATGGTTTAGTTTGCGAATACTCTTCAGATGATTTCAAAAAAGACTATTCTATTTACCACTCGAATGAAGAGGCAAGAGAGTTGGGTAAATATTTAATAGATAACGATTTTGAAAATCCGCATTTGAATAAAAAAAATCCGAAAGATAATTTATTTGGATCTCTAAGTTCATTGAGAGAAATGATTGAGCTAAAGTCTAGGATTTTTTCGATCATCAACAACTCTAAAAGTACTGATCATTATATCCCAATAGTAAGGGAAAAATTTAAGAAAACAACGTTAACTGAGGAGTTCGACATTTCTGACGCAGTAAGCGTCGTTTTAAAAAAATTTCCAATACTAAGTAAAGATATATCCATTCAAAATATTATTGAATTTAAAACAGATCCCGATACTAAAATAAAATTGAGTCGATTACGAAACTGGATTTCTGAAATTTCAAAATCAAACATGAGTATCAAGGAGATGGAAGAAAAACTAGAATATCTCCTTTTGGAATATTCTAACCAAATGAATCTACACAAATTAGAATATCATACGGGGACCATTGAAACGCTAGTAACCGTTTCACTTTCATTAATAGAAAATATTTCACGTCTCAAATTGAATCAGGCGAGTAAAGTGTTGTTTGACTTGAATCGCACTAAATTGAAGTTATTAAAAGCTGAAAATGAGGCGCCAGGAAAAGAAGTAGCATTTATAAATAAATTAGATCAATTATCTAGATAATTATAATTATCGCAATAACCCGTCCATATCTAGATTACAATTCTTTCTACTATAACTCTCAAAAAGGTAATTACACCTTTTTATTAAAGGTATTTTACCCTATCCATGCATTGATATTACCTGAATTTTTCATCAAAAACATATTTTTGGGAAAGAAAAAATCTAATTACTAATTTTAAAATAAAAGTTATGTCTACAAATGATCAAATGGGAGAATTTATTACGTTAGATGAAGCAGCACAAATGACGGCTAGCTATAGAGCAACTATTCAACCAGGTGAAACAATTGCTGTTGCAGGTTCTAGAGAAATTTTTGACCAAATTTTAGCGCAAACTGGTTGCCAAGGTTTAAGAATGTACTTTGCTATTGAGCCAGACGGTACAAAAACATTGGTTGTAGTAGGCATTGATTCAGCGGAGAATGATATGACCACAGGTTTAATCGCTGAAAACTTTGGGCCTTGTCCAAAACGGTGTTCACCTAAAAATGTACTAAATTCATAATGTATTTTTATTTCATTTTTTATTCGGTACTTTTTTCTAGCTTACTTCCATTATTCTTTCTGTTTAAGAATTCGACAAAAATTAAAGCTTTCTATAAAGAAAATAAACACTTTGCATTATTTCTGATATTTCGCTTTTTAACAGATTTATCCGTATTTATTTTCGGGAGGTATTTCGGTAACTCGATGCCTGTTTTTCACCTTTCCGTGCTAATCGAATTCATTCTGCTTATTATATTATTAAATCATATCCACACCATCAATTCCAAAAGGTTAATTATGCTTTTTGGAATTGTTTCTTTTATCGCTGACTTGACTGTGACCTCAAATCTTTTCGCTAATAATCTCTTTAGTTCCATTGTCACTTTTGGAATAATTATTGGAATTACAGGCAAAATGATCATAACAAACAATACCTCTCCTAAAAACGAGTTGTTAGTTTATTCAATATTCTTGTACTACATTTTAGCATTGTCTTATACCTTCTTTCAAAAATTCAATTTTCAAACAGAGTTATTGAATGATATTGCTTTTTACTTTTTTGCACTGGCTACATTCCTTTTTAATATTTCATTATCCTTTGTCGTATGTACAGTGAAGCGGAGATAAGTATATTGATTTTACTTGTCATGATCTTTACGCTGAGTTTAGGGATAAGTATAATTTTATTATCACGAAAAAATAAAAAAATTAGAAAGCTAAGTGCAGAATTACTCAAAGAAGAACTCGAAAAAAAAGAACTCGAAAAAGTTGGTATTGCAATAACTACTCAGGAAAACGAGAGAAATGAAATTGCACGCAAATTACACGATGAAGTTGGGGGCATATTATCAATGGCGCAACTGAATCTTTCTTTGGCAGCTCAAGAAGAAAATAAGGAGCTTGATCAAACTTATGTGACCAAAGCCGCTAATCTTCTTGAATTAGGCAACGAACAACTGAGATCAATAACAAAGGGTTTAGTGCCTCATTATTTAGTTAAATTCGGATTGACTAAAGCCTTAGAAAAAACAATTTCACAAAAAATGGGTCAATTAACAACAAAATATACCTTCAAGTCTCAAATTGCTGAAGATGTTGAAATTGAAGAGAACAAAATGATTCATTTCTTCTACATTTCAAGTGAATTGATTACAAATTTAATGAAGCACAGTAGACCTGAGAAAGTAGATATAGTGCTAAGCTTAAATGGTGATCAATTACAATTGTACATAAAACATAACGGGTTGGCATTGTCTCAAAAAGATTATGAAAAATTCTCGCAAGAATCAGATAGTCTTGGGTTAATGAATATTCAATACAGACTTCATTTGATAGACGGTCAATTACATTTTACCAGAAATAAAATAAACGGTGAGATTCTTCTAAATACAACACTAAATTTATCATAATATGGCTGAATGTATAAAATTTGCATTAGTTGAAGATCAACATATTGTTCGGGATGGTCTTGTTAGTATTATAGGTAACATTCCAAAAGTTGAGTTCGTATTTAGCGCCGAAAATGGTCAGGCTTTCTTAGATGAATTACCGAAACATAAGATCGATATTGTTTTTTTAGATATTGAAATGCCAGTTCTTGATGGGATTAAAACCTTTCGCAAGCTAAAATTATCTCACCCAGATATTCATGTTATCATGCTTACTACGCACCGCGATCCTGATATTGCGATGGAGCTCATTAAAGAAGGTGTGTCTGCGTATCTCTTGAAAACGAGTAAAATTCAAGAGATTACTCAAGCGATTCACCAAGTGATGGAAAAAGGCAGGTATGTTTCTGAATTTGCCGAAAAGGTCATTTTTGAAGAAATGAATGCTCCAAATAAAAACAACCCACATCAATTCTCCGAAAGAGATGTGCAAATAATTAGATTTATTTGTGACGGACTTACAAGCAAAGAAATTGGAGATCGATTAAGCCTGGCTAGAAAAACAATTGAAAATGACCGTCTAAGGATTTTAAGAGCATACGACGTAAAATCCTCCAACGAGCTCATACGCCTGAGCATCCTTGATGGGCTCTATAAACCTAGAACCAATAAAGAAATCTTAGATGAAATTAAAGAGAAAGAAGCAGCCTCAAAATTGCGAAGATTCTCAAGATATAAATAGAAAATCTTCGATTTTTACGGGTAATTCTACCTTGTCAATAAAGGTATCTTATTTTTTTTACTGACCGAAAACTCAAATAGATTTGGTTCATTATTAACTAAATCTATTACAATGATTAACAAGTATTTTATTTATTTCGCAACCATGGTGCTTTCCGCCGTGTTGCATCAAACCTGGAGCCAAAGCCAACAGCATGTGTGGTATTTTGGAAACCAAAAAATTGATTTTACTCAATCTCCATTGCAAATCGAGAACATACCGAGTATGGGTAATATCACCCCTCAGTTTGTAAGTGATGGTGCGCATGACGAATATGGTCGGATGGTAATGAACATCGTTGATGACAAGGTCTACAATAAATTTGGTGGCTTAATTGACTATCTAGAAAGTGATCTATATAGTACACCTGAAAATGTAATTATTCCCTATCCGGCATCAACATGCAAGTACATCATTTTGAGCACATATAATTACAGTGGCGCAAGCACTATTACTTATTCAAATGTTGTAGACCTTGCTGCTAATAATTTTTTGGGAAGCATGAGTACAAGCTGGTCTGAATCATCAAGCGGCACGTTATTTAGAGATATCGTTGTAGGAAAATTAAACAGTAACAACGAACGTAATTTCTACTTAATTGATGTTATCAACTCTCAAAGTGCGGGATCCAACGTAAAATTGAGAAAATATAAAATCTCCAATTCAGGTGCAATTTCACTTGAATCTACAAATTTGATATCACAATTAATTTTAAGCAATACCTCTCCAAATCCAAACTTTTCGTGGTATTTAACCGATGTCGAATTATCTAATGATGGGCAAAAAATACACTTTGTGAATGGTTCGAATAAGATTTATACTATTGATCTATCAACTAATTCTTTTGGATATTTTTCTAGTGCAAAAAATACACTAACTAGTATTGAACTCACTCCAAACGGGCGAATCTTTTTTTCACATAATCAAGGAATCGGGTATACCAACTTAGTAACTGAAGATGATTTCGGTTATAATATTCTAACTGCGAATAGTCGACTTGAATTAACATTTGAAAACTCAAAGATTTTAGCAATCAATAATTCCGGACAATGTCACATAATCAGTGATATAAATAACAGTTTACCTGTAAGTCCAAGTCTACTTTTTGCTGGTAATCAATTTTCAACTGTTAATGTCGGTATAGATGGGCAAACAGGTTTAGCGCATATCCCAAAACAGATAGACGGTGAAGATTATGTTGAAAAATATGCCAACGGAAGTTCAGCTGGCTGTTGTACTTTTGACGAAGGAATTGCTGCGACAAATATTACAATAAATGGCAGTACAACTTGGTCACAATACAATAACTATGTAGTATCCGGAACTATCGATATTGCTAGTGGAACACTAACTATTGACGATTCTGAAATTCATTTTGGTCCTAACGGGAAGGTGATTATACGTCCAGGTGCAAAATTGATTTTGAACCAATCAACTTTGACATCAACAAATTGTGAGTCACTTTGGCGCGGAATTGAACTGCAAGGAAATGCAGGTCTTAGTCAAGATGCTAATATTCAAGGTGAAATTACCATGGATTATAGTACTATTTCAAATGCGCAACAGGGTATAAGTGTTTATGGTCTTAATGGAAACCAAATTGATTGGTCAAAAACAGGAGGAATAATAGACGCTGAAAACTCTTATTTTTTAAATAATTGGAAAGATGTCGCATTCTTGTCGTACACTTTTTTGAATAAAAGTAGGTTTATAAATACTAAATTTCAGACCAATGCATCACTGTTTAACAATGTACACCCTGTATGGCACGTAACGATGTACGATGTAAATGGGATAAATTTCCTAGGTTGTGAATTTTCAAACTCAAATCAAAACTTAACGAGTTTTCATAGGGGTTCAGGAATTAAAAGTATAGATTCAAGATATCTAGTTACCGGCTTGTGTCCTGGTGGAGTGAATGCCAATGGTGGGTGTCCTAGTTTGATTCGTTCTAAATTCAATAATTTAGATTTCGGAATTGATGCTACCGCAACAAATCAAAATCAGACTGTTGAGGTTTCTTTTTCCGATTTTGACAAAGTAATTAGAGGGATTGCTTTAACAGGCATTGATAATTCACCTATTCATAATAATAACATTCATCTTACAGGCACTCTCCCTTCGACTAATTTAACAGACTTAGTTGGTATCCATGTAATTTCTTGTGAAACACATTCAATCGAAAATAATTCTATTTTTTCTACAAATAATAATTTGAAATCCTATGGAATTATAGTTGATAATAGCAATTTAAATGGCACATCAGATGCTTTTAATCAAGTGTATCGCAATAACCTGCATAATCTAACTTATGGGATCACTGCAAATAAAACAAATGCAAAAATTCAAGATAATTCGAATTTAGCGCACTTTGGAGAGGTGATTCCTTTTACAGGTTTGGTTTTTAAATGTAACCACTTTTTTAACAGCACGATTTCAGATATTACCGCTACAGGACCTGTTGCCGTACTTCAAGGCACTACTGCTGCCCAAGCCCACGACCCGGCAAACAATATTTTCTCAGAAATTCCGAGTCAACAAGCAGACTTTTGGTATTCGCCACTTGATCAAAATTTATACTACTACTATGAAACAAGTACAAACCCATCCTCTCGCACCGAACCTTACACAACACTTTATAACCCCGCTAATACTAGCCTAAATGTAATCGGAACTACTTTTAATTATACTGAATCATGTCCAAACAAAATTTACCCCTTTGTTACTGCTGATCTTGTTGAGTTAAAAGATGATTATGTCGATAAAATTGGTCATTATACTGATAGTATAGATGGTGGGGATACCGACATGTTGTTACAGATTATTGAACAAGAAACCCCACAGGTAGTTTATAATCTATTAAACCCACTTTCTGGAAGATTAAGTGATATTGTTTTAAGATCATTAATTGATGAGATTCCTAGAATCCCTAGTGGTATTGTAAACTCCATTTTAATTGACAATGCTCCATTAACTGAATCAGTTAAATTAGCAGTTGAGCTTTCTAACTTACCAGTATACTACAAAACTCAACTCTTGTCATTAAATGGTGTTAGTCCTTTTGACCTACTGATTCAACAACTATCCTTCAATAAAAAGGGGCTTGAACTTGTAGGTACTGAACTCTATAGAAAAATTATGAATGACACAAGTGTTGTCAATAAACTTGACACATTAGTAAGTCTTTTAGATGATAAGTTAAATGCGGAAGAGCTTTTACGATTTAAAATAGAATACTATATTATAGTAAACGATTACACCTCTTCTGCTAATTTATTGAATCAGTACATATCAACTTTTGACAATTCAATTTACGAGGATTTTCAATCGTTACTTATTGAAAAAATAAACCAACCTGGTAAAATTCTTGGTGCATTATCTGATTCTAATACAGTTGTAGATCTTCAAACTCTGATTAGTAATGCTCCTTCATCACGGGAAGCTCAAACCGCTATTAAATTGTTTGAGTTTATACTAAACCAAGACGTATATTCAGATATTGATGAGATTAATTATATCAAAAGTATGAAGGCGGTTTCTGAATCTATTCAGCAATTGACTGAAATTTCATTAAGTGTATTTCCAAATCCAACAACAGATTTTATCAGTTTTGATTTAGGATTGGTGGATGAAGATCAAGCATCTGTAGTTATCTATAATTTAGATGGCAAAAAAGTTTTTGAAGGAAACTTTAAAGCCAATAACTCTTTTTTAAATACAGAAGATTTCAAAAGTGGAATTTACATTTTGAATGTAACCTATTCAAACGGTGTAAAAGCCATGGCACAATTCACCAAAATTTAACAATGGTACTATAATATTTCAGGGGCGTTAATTCGCCCCTGAAATATATTTTACACCCTGAATTACTGCAAATTACGTCTAACAATAAAAACCATTCATAATGAAATCAATATTTTTAGTTGTTATGATATATGTGCTATCCCTAACCGCACATTCCCAACAAACCAACGATTTAAGAGGAGTAAGGTATTATTATTCGACGCCAAGTGCAGGGACTTTTGGGGCAGGATTAACATGTTTTCGACCTGAATACATTGAAGAATTGAATGACCATTACATTTTATCAGGTTTTACTTATTTCTTTTACCAATTCAAATCAACTACGCTAAGTATTAACAAGGAAACCAGTACAATTGAGTGGGACTTCTTAAATGATGCAGACTCTAGATCTCAAGGTCTTAGTATTACCTCAGATAATAATGTATTAATGGCCTTTGATAATTCTGCACCGAATGATTCAGTAAAATTCGTGTCGATAAATCAAAATGGAAGCTTTTCGACGAACACATTTAAGGCTGTTGATACACTTTTCAAGATACACGGTTTCAGTAGACTAGAGTCAACCATCAATATGGCATCGGGACATTCAGAATATGATGATAGTACTGCTTTAGCAACAATCATGACTTTTGATGATTTTGGCAATATTCTAGATAAAGGAATTCTATCCTCACCAACAATTGCTCCAAATTTGATAATTTTCGGATCAACTGCAATGAAAACTTTCAAATACAGGAATGAATATATTTCGTTCGGACATCTAGTAAGATCTATTTCAACAAATCACCCATTAAGTTATACTTATTGCCCTTCCATTTGGCACTGGAAAAATGATACCCTCATTTATTCTAGAGAATTGTTTTCAGGTTTTAATGATCAACCTGATAACTATTGTAATCGTCGCGTTGAAGAAATTGATGGAAAAAATAACGAATTTGTTTTCGCGTATCAAGGAAATTTTGAGCTCAATGGTGATGGAGGAACATATATTTCTTTTTTAGATTCCAACCTTAATATTTCATGGGAACATAAAATTGGCTCTTGGCCCGAGCCATGGGTGTATTTCATTCATGATTTAAAATTTGACAAAGACTCCAACTACATCTATACTACAGGATTTGTTTACGATCAAGCAAGTAATAACGTCAAATCGTTTTTAGCAAAATATAGAAGAAACGGAACGCTAGTTTTTTTCAAATACTTCACAATTGACAGAGGCATAATATATTCTATAAAGCATCTGCAAGACGGGGACTTGCTATTTGCCGGCGAGGGGCAGAACAATAACGGCGTTCGCTACTTCTTCACCTACCGCACTGGTCCAGATGGTTATCATCCAGATGGGCAATATCTGGGTATACAAGAAATCACCGCGTCAGAAACAGAAATTGGCATCTTCCCCAACCCTTCAGACGGCATTTTTCACGTTTCCAGCATCAGTACTGAGTCCATGAAAATTACCATGCTTGACCAACAAGGTAAACAAGTTGCTCAATTTGAACTCGATGAGCTTTCTTCTAACAATTCCTTTGATCTCAGTGATCAAGCGCCTGGAGTTTACTTTGCGCATGTGTCGCAAGGTGAGCAGCAGTGGGTGAAGAAGTTGGTGGTGAGGTAGGGGAATTTTACATCAACTCATAATTATTTGGGAAACAACGATTTTTCAATTAAAAGCGATAATCAAATACATCCATTCTAAAAAAGGTATAATTACCTGTAATCTCGGGTATCATTTGATTTTGTCTTCTGCAGAGATATCATAGTTTAGTCCAAAATCTAAACTATGAAATTATTTTTACGCTACTTTTTACTCATTTGCATTCTTATTGCTAATGAGACTCAAGCGCAAAACGCGCCAAATCTTCAAAATAGGATTGTTCATTGGCCACAAAATATGCAGGCAAACTTGTCTTCTAATCAATTGATATATGAATATCCGAATGCGCTTCCTCTTGGTTCTCCGCAATCACAAGAAGAGTCTGGAGAAGATTGGTGGTACGACACAGAATCCTTTTATAACAATGGCGTACATGAAGGATACATTCTGTGTGGCTATTCCACATATAAAAACATAGAATATAGTGAAGGTGAACTTCAACCGAAAGGTTTTTATATGCCCTCCCCCGTTGATAATCCAAATACTATAATAAATGAGCTAACTCAATGTGCCCCAGATTGCGACCATGGTTTATTCCCAAACCAATGGAATTCTGAATACATTGGAGCAATTGGAAAATATAATAAAAGCGGTCTTTTAGAATGGTCTAAAACTATAGCACATGGTTCTGCTTTCAATGCAATCAAACAAACTCCTGATGGGGGGTTTATTGTTATTGGTGAAACTCATGCTTTGTATAATGACCAAGCAATACCGTATTTATACAATCCTCAGAACATAAATGATCAATCCTTGGTGCAAAATTTTCCTCCAACCTTTAGTATTGAAGGAATTGTCGATCAGGTTAGTCATGCTATCGTGATTAAATTTAATTCCTCGGGTGAAGAAGAATGGTCTTTTTTGTATGGCCCAAATACTTTTTTAAACCCAATCAATGCTGTAAATTTTGTTTCTTATAATAATTGTTATGGTCAAGATATTGCATTAAACCCAACTACTGGGGGATATACTTTACTAATTCGAACTGAAAATAGAACTGGGAATATTCATTTAGAGCAAACACTTTTAATAAATATTAAAAGTGATGGTTTGATCAATGATCTCTCCCAAGATTACAGACTAATTAGTGATCCCTTAAAAGGTTATAGTACTAATTTTTTAGATTGTAAAAATGGTATATGTATTGTTAATTGTAATAATATATACGGAGATACAGAATTATTTGGTTCAGGTCGTAATGGACATCCCTTTTTGATTAATCAAAATACACTTCAAACATTACAAAGCCCTACATTAATTCCAATAGAAGACCCATCAATAAATCAAAATAACGTCAAATTACAGGATAATTTAATTGATTCTGATGGGAACTTCATAGTTAGTTACATTATATACGAATCAGGCGGCGGCGGTGGTGGTTTAAACTACGGTCAAGGTTATGTTAAAAAATACGATCAAAATGGTAACACAATTAATACAGTACCTTTAGGTGAATTACGGGCGTATGATTTAAAAATAGGCTTAAAAGAAAAGGCAAATGGGCAATATGCATTGGTTTCTACGAAAATTGCTTTAAATAATGGCAATGCCGATATTGTTTCAGATTCACATCCTATTTTTGGACCAATAATAAGTTCATATATTGCCTCATCTGAAAGCCCTTTTGGAAGTTGTGAAGCAAGCAATTTGGTTTTAGAAGTATGGAATACTGACACTTACGTGGCTGAACTTAACTCAGATTTAAGTATTGCTTGGCAAAAAACTTTTGATGCTGATGACTTGCCTCCGCAAAATGCACCTGGCAATCGAAAAAAAGCAGAGTGCATGTATAGTATCGAATCTGATGAATTTGGTGGTCTATTCGTTTGTGGTAATTCATCGCACAATATGGATGACTATTACACAGCTAAACTCTATTCAGATTGTCAAAATAACCTCAGTTACTCAATTTTAGATCAAATCGACAATGAAATACTAATTTCTAATGATATAACTTGGAACAGCCCACAGACGGTTATCGGAACAGTTAAAATTCCATCTGGAAAGACCCTTACAATAAGTAATACTACAATTGAATTTGCTGATAGTAAAATTGTCGGTATTCCTACTAAAATAGTTGTTGAACCAGGAGGAAAACTTGAACTTATAAATGCTACTCTTCAAGCAATTAGCGAATGTGAATTGGCTATGTGGGATGGTATTGAAGTTCAAGGTAACCCGAGCCAAGCTCAACTTGCTAATTTACAGGGAAAAACATTAATTTCAACCAGCACAATTAAAAATGCAAGAACTGCAATTTCAACAAAAGCCATGCTCGGACTTAATATTATTGATTGGGCACATACTGGAGGTGGGATTTTACAAATCGATGAATCCAATTTTATTAACAACCAACGCAGTATAGAAATGATGCGCTACCAAGCATATAATTCTAACGGGACACCTACCAATGAAGCCTCATATATTTACCGTTCTGAATTTAAAACATTGAGCAACCTCAAAGACTACGGTGTTGTGCCCACTGCCCAAATTTCATTATGGGATGTGAACGGCCTAAAAATCCTTGGAAACAATTTCATTAGTGAGTTACATTCGACGAATATTAATGAAAATGGCATTGGAGTTTACTCAATCAACTCAAAATTTGTACTCAATGAATATTGCACGAGTATCCAAACACAAGACATTCCTTGTCCAGCAGCTAATACAACCGCTTCTGTTTTCGAAGGGTTATATTGCGGGGTATACGTTAACAATACTTTTGACTTAAGTTCTGCACAAATCAAAAATACTTCTTTCAATAATAATCTATACGGAATAAGGCTGGAAGGATCTCACAACAATTATATTACCAAGTGTAACTTTAACATTCCGTTAGCATATATTCCATATAAAACTGGATATGCATTTGGTATCTACTCAAAACTTTCCAGTTTTAAAGTCAATACAGACAATGTCTTTCAAAATACAGGACTTGGGATCTACGGATCTGTATCAACAGGCAAAAACATGGGCATTTATATTGAAAACTCGGAATTTAGCAACGGGATTGCTCAAATAACTGGTAACACATTTAATAATCTCGCCATATCTCTGCAATTTGCCGGAAAAAACCTTGCTTTGGTTGATTGCAACTCGTTTGTACATTTAACAGGTGGAGTAGATATTCACGTTCCTAATGGAACCATGAATAATCAAGTTTTTATTAATAATTTCAATCCTTTGCAATCAACAATTCATCCATTGACTAATCAGTTTATATCTGATTGTAATTCTCCAAAAATCATATCAAATAGTATCGATATTTGGGGCTACTATCAAAAGGAAAATAATGTTAATGGTATCACACAATCATGTACACAAGGAAATGTTTTTATATTGCCAAATTCAGGAAGCCCCGCATGTCAATTTTATTCTCAATCACTCTCCCAATCGGAATTAACAAATATGTCGAACGAGTTAATTAATCAAATTCTCGATTTAAAGGAAATTGTAAGATTGGGAAGCCGAGAAGAATTGATTGAGTTGATAAATAACAGCTGCTCTGGTATAAACAGTATAAAAGACACTTTACTCGTTCGCTCTCCTTTTCTTAGTGATTCTATTCAAAAAGAACTTTTACAATCATGCTATTCTTTCTTAGATAAAAAAGAAATTTTACAATCCAATATGCCTCTTTCTGATGACGTGAGGTTAGCCGTTATGAACTCAACACTACCTTATTGGATTAAAATGATACTAGTTGCTGATGAAGGCAGAACACCCCTAGAAGGCTTGCTTCAAGAGATCGAAGGGAAGCAAACGACTTTAAGGATTTTAGAGACGGAATTGATCAATAAATTCATTGATTCTTCATTTAATCAAAGTAATTCTTGGACAACTTCAAGCACTTTATTCGAATCAAAAATGAATCAGTATTTATTTTCAGGATTACTTTCTGACAACAATTTATTCAATTTAATTGACACGAATCTGCTTTCTTCAACACTGATGAGTCAACTTCTTTATATACAACAATTGAATGATGCGAAGGAGAATGATAGTCTTACGTATGAATTAATTGAAAACAGCACCGCATTTGTTGCTAGACAAAAACGAACTAGTTTGCCTGTTTTAGACTATGTAGACGGCTATGAAATTAATACCAATAGAAATATTACAGCCACTACTCCGTTAATGAGTACAGTGACGCGTGAAAAACCTAATTTTACTATATCGCCTAACCCAGCATCAAATAAAGTGACTTTATCATTTGATATTAAAGAATTAGACAAACAAATTGATATTATTAGCCTAAACGGGGCTGTGGTAAGGTCTGAAATCTCTGGAGAAGAAGTGCTCGATCTTGATCTTAATGGACTTTCGGGTGGGCATTACATAATTCGAGTAAGTTATTCTGATGTAAATATTACAACTGAATTTGAAAAACTAATTATTCTTGAATGAAATTAATAACTATTGCAATACTTATGTTCATTGGGGTTTGGGCTAGATCCCAAACCCCATCGACATACCCGTATTTTAATAGGATTCATATTGCCTCCGATTCAACTCATCCTTCTTTTTATCACTTCTATGCTGGAGGCGTGCAGTTATCCGAGGATACTGTTCTGATTTTAGGGCAACAATTTTTATTCGGTAATGAACAGGTTTACCAGCGAACACTTGAATTCATTGATGTAAATACAGGTAATATCGTTGAGAAGTATATCGAGCCGAGTATCATGGCGCTTCAAAACCCACCATTTAGTTCTAACATTGCAGGAAAACATTTTTATAATATTGGTTTACTTCCCAACGGTGTTCGCACTTTACGAAAATATTTAAATATTTACCAGAATACAATGATCGATTACCCTATCGATGCATATCCATCAATTAATACGCCTGAATTTTATAATGGATTTTCTATTCTCAACGATGGAAATTTTCTTTTTTACGGAAGTTCCCCTGATAACAAAGCCCTTCTCTGTGTTTGCGATACAATGGGGGTAATTATAAATTCTACAGATCTTGAACAACTCAATCTGTTTACCGCTTCAAATCTAAGGGAGGTCTTTTTAGCGAAACAATTGATAGATAATTCAATCTTGATAGAACTAGGAAGCGTTGGGATAAACAATTTTTATGGTAAAGTCATCCTATTAAATGAGAATTTTACTTTGAAAAAACAATTATTGTCATTAGATAAAACCATATCATGTAATTTCTTTCAGCACTCAGATAGTAGTATTTATTTATTTGGCTTCCAGGATACAACCAATTCGTCAAATAATACACATTTTATCTCCTACATTAGTAAATACGACCAAGGGGGTAACATTATTTGGAAAAAGTATTTTCCGATAGAACTGATTCAACTTCAAGATCAAAATCGTCAATTAGCCTCAAAATTGTATAGCGCTAAAGAATATAAATCCGGTAATATATTATTCATCGGTAACGATATCTATAAAGGTGCTGATGGAGATTATCAGCAAATGGATGGAGAGCAGAGTTTTCAAACACGCTTGCTGTGTATCAATCCTGATGGTGACAAAATTTGGGAACGGTCTTTTCATACTTCTGCTGATAATTCGTCACTAGGGCTAGGATTTATACCTTTAGCAAACGATGATGTTATCATTTACGGTGGCATTATGGAAGATTTTATTTTTTACCAAAAAGCCTTCGTAGCCAAAGTGAACTGCCTTGGAAGAATGACAGATTTGATGCACGATGTGCAGCTGAATGAGCAAGATGGATTGGTCTCAGTCCAAATTGAGGCGGATTCATTTTTTGAGACAACCATTGATTGGGGGGACTCCACCACGACGACTTCTTTTCAAACTTCGTATGCAGATTCGAGCGAGTTGTTTTTTGCACAGCATGTCTATCCGCAATCGAAAAACTATCACATTACGGTGAGTACACGCGGTTGTAAAGACACGCTGGTTTATAACATAATTCAAGAGGCACATGTCCCTGACAACAATGAAGCCGCACTCTCCATGTTTCCGAACCCAACTTTAGGTTTCTTTCAAATTAAAATTCCTACAAATGAATTGCTGAATTTAGAAGTGACCGATGAATTTGGCAAATTAGTTTACCACAATAAAGATGTTTCTCTATTCAATGGTTTTGATATCGATCTGAGTTTGCAGCCTGTTGGCATGTACCATATCAACATCACTGGAAAAGCGAGAAGTTGGATAGGGAAGGTTGTTAAAATTTAACAGCCAATGATTTAAGAATACGGTCAAATCATGAGTAAAATTTACCACTGGACTAAATATCTAGAAGACGAAGTTGACGAACCATTTAATCGAGCAAATAATAAAAAGTTTTATTCAGATTTTAATGCATTCATGGATAAACACTACGAAAAAATGAATGGAAAACCGGAAAAACATTACACTTATTTAGAGTAATAGTTATTCTATTCTGAAAAATCTCGTTTTATTCCATAATTGATCAATTTTGACGGAAACAAGTGAATGAATCAAGTTGGAACATTCCGGATTCCATCCCAAAAATAATTATTCTTCCCTGCCTCCGCCTTTAATTTATCCTCCTTTAAATGGTTCATCCTGCTATTTAAAGTCCCGTTAAGCTGACTAGTCTGGTATGCAAATATCAATTAAAGGCATTTAGGTGTAAGTACTTTTAAATTAGGGTCTGAATACCGTTGGGTTGGTGGTGGAGAGTGGGTATATTTCGTAAATTAAAATTAAAATTCGAAGTTAACAGCAGTAAAAGCCGATTTTGCAGTACGTAATTGGACGGTAAATAAAATTTAAAAATGGAATCAACAATTTGTTCTTTTGAAACCTGGTTTAGCGGTATTAGCGCAAGTTTAATTGCCAGCTTTTTAGTGTTTGCAATAAATTTTTTATTCAAATTATGGGAGAATTATCTTCGTAATAACAAATTCAAAAATATTTTCGGGAATCTTATCGATGAGAAGTTAAATTTGGTGGTGCCTTCTCTTCGTTTTAGGTCTGATGTCGAGCAATTTCTTGCTAATAATAAGACAGGAAATATGTCATATCCTTTAATTAATTCCAGTGGGAATTTTATAAAACTATCAAAATTAATTGCATTTACAGATACAGTTGCTTTAAAATATATTCTTGATTTATCATCAAAAACTCTAGGTAATAAATCAGTTATTGTTACAGATTCAGAACTAGAGAACAAGTTAGATATCTCTCTTGTTTCTTTTGGTGGTTCTAGTTTTTACTGTACCTATGTTTTAGATCAATCCGACAATCAATATTATAAGTTTGATGCCAATTCTATAATTAGTATTGAAGACCCATCTACTAAATTTATTTTGGATCAAACCTATGATTATGGATTTATAATCAAGTATAAACACCCAAACTTCCAAAACAAAACATGGATAATTATTGCTGGTATTGGGGAATCAGGAACTAGAGGGGCGAGTTACTTTCTTTATAAAAATTGGAAAATTTTAGCAAGTGATTTCAAAAATAATTGTTTTGGAATCGTGGTTAGAGTAAATCATGGTATTGATCATTCGGCTATTGAAGTGAATCGGATAATCGGAGCTTAAAGTATTTCAATTATTCAGTTAATTCTTAATAATAACATTAATAAAAACTAATATATGCAACATTTCGAATGTAAATTTGAGAATACCAATCTTCATCAGTTCAATAAATGTGTCCAATTTGCAATGGAGACAATCGTACAAGCAAATGATTCATGTGAATTCAAGGTGATAAGAATTGATAATCCTAAACAATTACAAGAACATCAAGGCCGATTTACTCAATACGGTATTTATCAAAATGAAAATACAATTGGTTATTTAGAAACATTCGTTGAGCATAATTTTAAGTATGTCGAAATCTACACAACGCCGATTTAAAAATCCTTAATTGATTTACAGAGTAATTTCGAAACATGATGTTAATATCGCCATTCATACCGAAATTGTTGACGAATATTTAGAGCTAAAAAAGATATGGGAACTAAATTCAAGTGATTTAGAAGACTTAAGGTTAATTTGGGAGTCTTAAGGAAATTAAGGTAAATCACATGAAAAGTTTACAAATCCATGGGAATTTTACGGGAAAATCAACGGGAAAACTCGGAATTTTCAACAAAAAATGGAATCTTGATGTAATTTCATGGGAATTTCCAGTAAATTCTTAGGAATTACCCGGAAAAAGATCTCAACTAAAAAGCAAACGTACTTGATTCGCTAGAAAAACAGCTGCAGGACCAGCGAATCTCTACTAATCATCCCAAATTTAACGATCAACTCCTACCCTGTTTTCGACTCATGTTAAAATTATCGTGCTAAATCTTCATTTCATTAAGTTCTGTTGCAAATAATCCTTTCGGAAAATGCACTTGAACGTTATTTTGGTATAAATACTAATTAATTCGGGTATTTATACCATTGGATTGGTGGTGGGGAGTGTGTAGATTGAAGCTGAAAATTATACCTAATAAATTAGGAACAGACAACTTAAAAAAATATTGGTAGGGCACTTATAATTCAATAATAAACTAAGCTTTTCAAAACGTATAACTCTATTCCCTTCGAAATTGGCTATTGCTAATGTTGATGAATGGGAGGAGAAGGTGGCTGAATAAATAAACAAAAAAAATTAAATAAGATATGAACGAATTATTTTTATTCATTGGGGATTATTTGAAAGGCAAATCAATTATGCCATCAATTCGTAGAACTCTAAATTTTTTATTCAACATTAGTATTAGTTCTTATTTGTTCGAAAGAATTTATGGCAGTTACACTTGGTTGAACTATAATGACTACAAAGGCATTTTGGATTTTTTCATTAAAGGAAACTTCTTTATTCCGTTCAGTATTTTTCTAGTGGTTTATGGGATAACGCAATTTTTGTCCATGATCCTATTTTTATCTATTAATTATTTTAAAGCAGTAAAACTCACCAAAGAGATTTTAGAGTATCAGTTTAAAAAAGAATTGATCGATAAACTAATAAATGAAATCAATGAAGTTTCTGAAATTGTTAGTCCGATACAACTCACAAAAGCAACTTTAGTTTCTTTATATCAGAATTTAAGAACACATTTGACACCTGAAGCATTTGAAAATATGGAATCTAGCCTTAAAGAACCAAAACAAGATTTAGAAACTACATTTTATTTAGCATTTAGAATGATGATTGCCATTACAATTTATTTCATCTCTATACCACAGTTTGGCTGGTTCTTGTACTCCATTGCGACAGTGTTTATTATAGTAGGTATGTACGTTATAATGATTGCCTATCGATTTTTGGATGTTTTTCCAACTTTGACGAGAAAATTCCATCACCAAGCAGAAGAATATCTTCAAATTCATTTAAAACAAAAATTAAGTAGAAGTCAAGAATAAAAAGGCCTATGTATCTATCAAACATCAAACTTTGGAATTATAGAAAATTCGGGGCAACGGGCGAAATTGACATTGAAAAACCGAATTTAGACTTAAACCTAACAAAAGGTTTGAATGTAATTATTGGCGAAAACGATTCAGGAAAAACCGCCATTATTGATGCCATAAAATTGGTTTTAAAAACTCACAGCTTTGATTACATTAGAGTTGATGATAAAGATTTTCACAAGAATTCAAGTCGTTTCCGCATAGAATTAATCTTTGATGGTTTAAATCCTGATGAAGCTAAAAACTTTACAGAATGGTTGGGGTGGAACGGCACTGGTGCAGATGCGAAACCATTTTTAAAACTTAATTACGATGTAAAACGCCAAACTGATAAAATAATTCCAACCGATGTAAAAGCAGGTGTTGATGAAGACGGCAATCTACTTACGGCAGAAGCAAAAGAATATTTAAAAGCCACTTATCTAAAACCTTTACGTGATGCAGAAAACGAATTGATTGCTAAAAGAAATTCACGTTTATCGCAAATTCTTTTGGGCGATGAAGCGTTTAAAGGAAAAGAAAAAGAAAATGACTTGATAAAAATCTTTTCGGGTTTAAAAGGAGAATTAGAGAATTATTTTAAAGGTGTTGATGAGGCTGGTCAGCCCAAAGCTACAGAAGGCAAACAGATAAAGGATAAAATTGACAACTACATTAAAGGCTTTTACAGCAAGGATAACGAAAGCGAATTTGAGTCAACATCAACTGATATCAAAAGTATTCTTGAAAAACTTACTTTAACACTGAAAGGGGAACCAAATCCGGGCTTAGGAACATTAAACCGTTTGTTTATGGCTGCAGAATTGCTTCATTTAACCAAATCAAATTGGTCAGGCTTGCGATTAGGCTTGGTTGAAGAATTGGAAGCACATTTGCACCCACAGGCTCAAATGCAAGTGATTGATGCATTTCAAAAACAAAAAAATATACAGCTTATTCTTACAACACATAGCCCGAATTTGGCCTCCAAACTCAAACTGGAAAATTTAATTATTTGCAACAATGCAAATGCTTTTCCAATGGGGGAGACTTACACCAAGTTGGGAAAAGACGATTACAAATTTTTGGAGAAGTTTTTAGACACCACAAAAGCCAATTTGTTTTTTGCCAAAGGTGTAATTTTAGTGGAGGGTTGGGCAGAAGAAATTCTTTTGCCAAGCATTGCAAAAACACTCGGAATTAACTTAACTCAAAAAGGGGTTTCCATTGTAAATTTAGGACACACTGGTTTTGACCACTATGCAAAAATATACTTGCGTCAAAAAGAGCCCAATATGACAATCCCTATTGCAGTTATTACCGATTCGGATATTAGAGAGTACGAAAAACTATTAAAATTGGATGGAGACGGCAAACCAGTAAAAAACGCAAATGGGAAAAACGAATACGATTACATCAAAAGAGATGTTCAAAAAGAAACGGAAGTAAAATTAGCAACATTTTATAGCAAGTCTGAAATTAACGTGCATTATTTTCCTGCACCAAATTGGACTTTAGAATATTCGTTATTTAAATCAGCGAGTTTAACAACGATATTTAAAACTATTGTTGAAGCCGTTCACACAGGAACAAATTGGGATGATTTTGAGAAAGCACTTGCAAAAATGCTAATAAACAAAGGTTTAAATAAAACAGAAATTGCATATAAAATAGCAAATGCTATTGATGATGATTTGAACAAAGAAGTTCGCACCATTCTAAATATTGATGAAGAGAGCGATACGATTAATTACCTGGTAAAAGCGATTAAATATGCCGCAGGTAATTGAAATATCAGATGAAGAAATTCGATACGCAGAAAAATTACTTTTACCTGCTGGAAAAACATTTGACGATGATCGCATAGCGTTTATACGCAATTTCAATACAATTGATTTACAAGCTGTTCCAGGTAGCGGAAAGACTACAGCTTTACTTGCAAAACTGGTAATTATTGATCGGAAACTCCCTTTTGCCGACGGGTCGGGCATTTTGGTTTTGTCGCATACCAACGCAGCAATTGACGAGATAAAAGAAAAAATTCAAAAGCATTGCCCGAGATTGTTTTCCTATCCAAATTTTATCGGCACAATACAAAGTTTTGTTGATGAGTTCTTGGCAATTCCGTATTATGTACAAAAGTTCAATAAAAAGCCAAACAGAATTGATCACGAAATTTACAATGAAAAGATTAAAAGTTGCCTTGATAAACTTTGGATACATAGGTTTAATCTAAGTCAAGAAACCATTTCTAAGATTGCTCACATTAAAAACAATAATGAAGCACTTTTTTACAATTTTAGATTCCATTTTTCAAACGAAATACAATTAGTAAAAAAGTTTAATGATGATGTTTTAGAAATTATTAAACCAAGAGGTAATACAAGACCAATTAATTATCGTGATTATACATCTCAAGAAAAACAAGAAGTGTATAGTTGGTTTTTACAATTTAAAAAAGCAATTCTTAAATCAGGTATTTTACACTATGATGATGCTTATTTTTTAGCAGAAATGTATTTGAGAAATTTTCCGAGCATCATAACTATATTGCAAAAGCGATTTTCTTTTGTATTTGTTGACGAAATGCAAGATATGGAAACGCATCAATACAATTTGTTGGAAAATGTTTTTTACAAAGAAGGAAACACTAATTCAAAAATTCAAAGAATTGGCGATAAAAACCAAGCAATTTATAATTCTGTAAAAGCAGATGATCTTTGGATAGACAGACCAGAAGTTTTACGATTAAACGGAAGTCAACGACTAAGCAAACATATTGCTAATGTTGTGAAAAAATTTGCATTATACAACGATGAAAATTTTGATATTGTTGGGAAAAATGATGTTCAAATTAAGCCGCATATTTTAGTTTTTGAAAATAACACAATTGAAAGCATTATTCCTTTTTTTGCTAAAATCGTAAAAGAAATCGGGTTAGTAAATTCCGTAAAGCCGATCAAAGTTGTTTGTTGGAATACAGAATGGAAAGAGGATGAAACAAGTCGCAATGATGCAACTAAAATTCGTTTAGAAGATTATTATAAAGGTTTCAAGAAAGAAAAAGGTAAACCAAAACAAGACTATGACAACCTAAAAAGTTATTTACTGTATTTTGAGGAAAAGCAAACATTAGAACCTTTGCGTAAAAACATTTTAAACGCTCTTCTAAAGATCTTGCGTTTAGAAAATATCAACACCGCAGACGACAGACCTTACACAAAGAAAAAACTCATTGACTTTATTCACGATAAAGACCTTCAAAAATATAATGAACTTAATTTGAACCTTTACAATTGGTCAATAGGAGTAATCCAAGAAAAAACAGACGATGTTTGGAACGGAATAAAAGCATACGTTCCAATATTGCTTATTATGTTTGACAAAACTATTTCAGCGAGTAAAGACTTTATTAATAACGACATTGTAGAAATTCCTGCCGAAAACACTGAAACTCATTCGCCATCCAATTATTACAAAGAGGACGGACTTGAAATTGAAATTACCAGCGTTCACGCAGTAAAGGGACAAACACATTGTGCAACATTGTATTTGGAATCTTATTTTCAGCAAGATGGACGAGGCGCAAATGCAAAATCATACGAATCACAACGACTAAAAGAACAATTTTTAGGAATTCAAATAAAATCAAATGTTGGCGATAGAGTTAAACAATCAACTAAAATGGCTTACGTTGGTTTCTCCAGGCCTACTGACTTACTCTGTATAGCAATACATAAAGATAGATTTGACATGTTATTAAATTCTGTTGATCGGAATATTTGGGAAATTATAAACGTTCCCCAAAACGATTGAAATGAATTGAAATCAAAATGTTTTAACACTAATTTTTCTTATGATTTAAGACATCTTTAGAATTCGAAGTAATTTTTAGCACACAAAACTAAACCCACGAAAATCCCACGGAACTTTCGAAATCTAATGGGAACATAGCGGTATACTAAACTAAAAAATCGGGACTTTATAAATTTTCTAGTATTCCTGCGGGATCATATTCTTAGGAAATAATACTTTCTTCTATATCATCACCTACATCAATTTCATCATTTGCATTTTCAAGGACTTTACTCCCCTATGTTCATTTATTCATTTGTTCAATGTTCACCGCTTACTAGTTTGAACACTTTGCGGTAATTTGCTTTGGTAATCCGTTCGAATTGGCCACCTAATAAGTAGCGGCGGACAGATGAAGGTGACATGCCGAATTGCTTTCCTACCTCTAGTGCTTGGGCCCAACTGAAATCATTGGGGAGTTCGGCGAAGAAGCGTTGTTGCTTGGCTTGTGTTTGAATGATTTTACTTCCGTCCTTCATGTCGGCGATGAGCATATTGGCGTGGTAGAGTAGCGTTAGGCTGATCTTTTTGGCAATTACTAAATCTGCTTGTTGTATTTTGACTGTATGCTGGTTTTTTCGTTTCTTAAAATCGTAATAGCGCACCATACTCATGACCATCGCGATGCGAAAACTAATGAGTCCGAGACGATGAATGGTGGCTAAAATAGGAACGCCTGAACCTCGATGAGCAACATCTGTTACTTCACGAAAAAAGGCAATAAAATCGGCTTGTTGTTCGGGTTGGAAATACAGTTGTATGGGTTCGGGTTGTGCTTTGAGAAATTGGTACAGCTGCTGAACTAGCTGTCCCATTTCACGAAATGCGAGTCCCGGATCTGTCCCATTGTGGGCAAATACGTCCCGAAAACTTGGGACAGCCGGAAACGAATAGAACATGAAACGGCTAAACAGTCCGTTTTCGGTGTTTGGTATCAAGCGAAAAACCTGTCCGCGAGTCCCGGTAAGTAATACAGATAGTCGTGGATGTTCCACCGCAAAGTGTTCGCGGTTCTGCCGGCGTTGCATCTCTACTGGTTCATGATGAAATGCACCACGCAGGACATCGCTGAAATTTCCCCAGTCTTGTGCTAAGGCGTTGGCAAGTGTGTCGGCTTCTGTGGAGAAGAGAATTCCTGCGCCGTCGTTTTCACTGAGGGTTTGCACCACCGAACTTGCACTATTGTTGGCAGGAATAAAAAGTAGTTTATATGGTGGTTCTTTCAGTTGAGCAAGATCTTGGTCTTTGTTCTTGATCTTCTCTTTTTTGAGTTCTTCGAAAGCTTGCTTGGCCAAGCGTGTCTCTTCCAATAGCATTTTATGAATTTCCATGCCGATGAGGCGTGTCCAACTCAGCACGCCTTTTCCGGAGCCTGCTGGGGCTTCAATAAACGTGTAGAGATTTGGAGAAACCCATTTGCGGTCATAGAAGCCAATCACATTTGGCATGCAACCCGATAAAACTGTAATGGAGCCAAGTAATAAGATGTCTCGTTCATACGGATTAGTGATGTTTTCAAACAAACACTTGAGTGGCTCGGGCAAATGCTTATATATGTCCTCTGGTAATGTAGCGCACAGCTCATCTTGGTATTGCGGCAATAAGAACAAATCTTCTTCTTGCTCGATAGTGTATGGTTTGGTGTGCATGATTAACGTCTTAAAGGTTTATCCTGCACATATCGCAATGCCTGGCGATGAATATTTTTCTCTTGCTCGTGCTTTCCAGCATTGAGCCATTCTTCTAAATCGCCTCTTCGAAAAAGAATCTTCTTTCCATTCTTGTAGAACGGGATTTTTCTTCTACTCGTCATGGAGTATAAAGTCTGTTTGGCAATGTGCAGAAACTCCGCTGCCTGGGTGGCATTGAGTACTTCTGCTTTTTGATTGTTTTCTGCCAGTTCTGTAACTGACGTTTCTTGATGCTGTTCTAATGCTGTTTGAACAGCTTCATTCACCAACTCTGTGATGAATGCTTGTAAATGAGTAATACTTTCTTTCATATAGATTTGTTTACTCACCCTGCATCAAAAAAAAGACC
>JACCDH010630309.1_pt1 | contig 26767 bp, 30 predicted proteins | sample 7442481 | NCBI WGS metagenome assembly JACCDH01 (sample SAMN15323433, study PRJNA562643) | freshwater metagenome | isolation source: river surface water | place: USA:Blue River Watershed | collected 2017-08-15 | reverse complement strand
GACGCGGAAATCCTGCGTCTGCATGTGGATGCCGGTCTCCTCGTCGAGGAAATCAGGACCGGCGGAGTCGGTGTGGACGGTCACATCGGTGAGCCCGCCGATTGCGGGCATGCGATCGGCTGCTGCCGCCCGGACCGCGCGCATAACGGCCTTGGCAGCCGGATAGCTGGCGGCGAGCACCGTCACCTGCACCCGCTCGGTCACCCTGCGTTTCGGGCCCGGAGCGGGAACATTGCGGTCAACACTGCTGACCGACATGAGCGAGATGGCCGGCAGTGCAGTCCCTTGCGGGATCACACCTGCCACGATCTGGACCGCGGGCACGAGCGCCGTCACCCCGGTGTCAGCCACCAGGAGCGAGCGGACCGCGATGACCCCGTTCATTCGTCATCGACCTCGAGGGTCGGCGCCTTAAGGTTCCCGATCTGCACCCGGTGGGCGATGTAGGCACCCATGGCGTTGACGGCTTCCTCGGCCTTCTGGTCGAGAGCCGGGCGCAGGAACGGCTTGGCGGCATGGCCCGGGTGCATGACCAGAGGGCCGACGAAGTTCTCGCCGATCTTGAGGCTGCCGCGCTTCACCATCTTGTTGATCGTGCCAATGCTGACCTTGCGCGGGCCACGGCGAGTGTTGCGCACTGGGCGGTCTTCTCCGGCGACGTTGATCAGATGGGGCGCGACGCCATATTCGATGAACAGGCCGAGATAGGAGCCGGACCCGCGCAGCTTGACGTAGGAACTGAGCCGGCTGCCTGCCGTCCGGGTGCCGATCCCGATCGCCTTCTTGAGCTGGCCGGTGCGGACCGGGACATTGGCCTTGGCCTGCTGCTGGATAACCTTGGCCCCGGCACGAAGGCCGCCACGAATGACGTTGCGCTCGAGGTTCTTGGGCAGTTCATCGAGCATGCGCCGCAGTTCGGGACCGCCCTTGAGCCGGATCGTCATGACACGGCTCCTTCGCTGCTGTGCTGTTCGACAATGAGTTCGATGCCTTCCCGGCGGCCGATTTCAGCCGGCCCCGAGACGATCTGCAGGATGCGGTTCCCGATGATCACCCGCATATCCGGAGTGATCCCGGCCAAATGGCGCAGACGGATCCGCGCCGGACGGTTGGCGATGGCAATGCTGTCGGCCAGGCGTTCGGCCCGGCTGGGCAGGACGTCCTGGACCTCGGCCCAGACCGTCGCAAATTCCTGCCAGGTGACGATTTCCGTCCCATAGAGGGGATCAGGGGTGACGATCTTTCGCTCGATCCGGATCCGGGTGTCGAGCCTGGAGGCTAGACCCATCGCGCGGCCAGCTGGTTGACGAGAGTGTCGAAGGCCAAGCAGCCCGCACCCTCACGGTTCTCGAACAGGGAGGCGGTCTTCACGAGGATTGCGGCCCGGGCGATCGCCAGATCGGGGTGACCTTCGGCAAATCCGGCCGACAGGGTGATGGTGATCAGGCCATCAGGTGCCAGCGTAGGCCATGATGTGCCCGCAGCTGGCCGAATGCGCGTAAATCCATGGCACGTGCGGGCGACATAGGCGCCCTCGGCCAAGGCGACCGTCGCACCGCCGGTGGCGGTGTAGGTAATCGCCGCAATGGTCACCGGCCGGACCGGCACGGTGATTTCATCGGGCCAGGCGTCCAGCACCATGGCCAGTGTCTGCGAACATAGCCGGAGATCGGCGAGCCGCTCGAGTTCGGCCTGCGCAGCATCGAGGTGGACAGCCAGCAGCATGTCTTCGTCATGGGCATCGAGGCGCAGCTGCTGGCGCGCTTCTTCCAGTGTCACCGCGCGCGTGGTCGGGGCGGTGACGACCGTGATCATTTCGCTCGGGTCCGGGCGGGCTTCGGCGCTTCCGGCTTTGCTTCGACCGGCTCGGCAAGGCCGCGCTGGCGCAGGATTTCACCGTCGGCGTCGGCGATCTCGAAGGTCTGGCCGGCAAGGATGTTGTCCGGGCCGACCGCGCTGACATGCAGCGTGTCGAGGGCTTTCATGAGCATGGGGGTATTCTCCGTGAAGGTGCCGGGGCCGACCGATTGGCCGGCCCCGGATCAGGATCAGGCGGCGGTCGCCGCGGTCACGGCGTCGGAGAAGTCGCCCTTGATGAAGGCCTCGGGCCGATAGACGGCAAGGCCAAGGCGCTCTTCGGCGAGAATGGTGACCAGGTTCTTGCGGAAGTTCTGGTCATCCTCGGTCGAGATCTCGACCCGGGCATCCCAGCGATCGAAGATCTGCGCGCCGAGCCGGAAGGCGCCGGTCAGGAACTTGTCCTGCGCGATTGCCTGTGTGGTGACGATCGGGATGCCCCACAGGGTCGGCGACAGCGTGCCCTGCGGATTGCCGATCAGGTAGGCGCCGCTGGTCTCCTTCAGAAGCTCGATGCTGGCCCAGTCGGTCGGGTGCATCACCGCGCCCGTGGTCGGCAGTTCGGCGAGTGCGGCCTGCAACATGGCAAGGCGCAGCACGTCGATCTTGGTGACCGTGGCCGGGATGGTAATCGGCGCGGCAAAGGCGCTGGCCTGGGTATAGATGCCGTGCAGGTCCGTGCCGGTGCCGCCGCCATTGAGCAGCTGGTTCTCCTCGACGAGCGCGAGGCCATAGCGCAGGCGGCCGTCGATGTAGGACTGGAGCATCGGTACGTCGTCGAGGATCTGCCGGGTCGCCAGCACCCAGTGGGCAATGGTGGTGACGCTGGTCGTCGCGATGTCGAACTTGATGTCCGACTGCGGCTTCAGCGCGCCGGTCGTTTCCGCGACCGTCGCCGCGGCATTGGTGAAGCCCGTTTCCTTCACGTACTGGACCGAGGTGCTCGCCGTGCGGCCCGGGGTCAGCAGGTCGCGGACGGTCAGGCGGCGCTGTCCGGGCACGATGATGCCGGGCAGCCGGTCAGGCACGATCAGATCGCCGGCCGAGCCCGCCGCATCGGTGGTGAGCGAGGAGATGATCGCCTTCACCTCGACGCTGGCGCGGCCGCGCGAGACCTTGGATTCGAGGAAGGACTTGATCTCTTCCGAGGCCATGACCTGCTCGCCGACCGACTGGTGGCGGGCTTGGTCTTCCGGTCCCTTGCGGGCCAGCTTCTGCTCGAGCTCGTCGAGCCGGGCCTTGGCCTCGTTCATGCCGACAAGTGCTTCGTCTGCCAGCTGCTTGGTGGCGGCCGACAGGTCCTCGCCCTTGGCGGCCTTGCCCAGCGCCTCGTCGGCAATGGCTTTGACCTGGTCGACCTTGGCGTCGAACGCGGCTTTCACTTCGCCGGCAAGCTGCTCGGCGGTCTTGGGTTCAGTCATGGGATGCTCCGTGAAAAGCGGGTGTCAGGTGCGAGCCTGCGCGGCGAGCGCCGCCAGAAACTCGGACGGGTCACTGCCGGACTCACTCCGGAGCAGCGGGGCCAGGCCTTTGCCCGCGATTGCGGTGGCCTGGCTTTTCGAGAACCCTGCCTCGCGCAGGAAATCCTCAAACTGGGAAAGGCTAGGCAGCTGGCCGGCCGCGACGAGCGACTTGACGCTGGTGATCAGCGCCTTCTCGTTCATGGGAATGGTGACGAGACTGACCTCGTGGAGCGCGACTTCGACCAGGTGGCGGGCCTTGCCCACCACGCGGTCGCGGATCGTGCGATAGCCGATCGACAGGCCGCCGATCGCCCCGTCCTTAACCAGGCCATGGGCCTCGCGCCCGGTCGCGGTCGACATCGAGAACCGGCCCTTCACGAGCAGGCCGTCGGCCGTCTCCTGGAAGTCGGTCCAGACGCCGGCCGGGCGCTTCTGGTCATGGTACATCAGCATCGGCACCGACTTGCGCCCAGCAATCGACCGGGAAATCGCGCCGGGCAGGATGACATCGCCGCCATGGTCGAGATTGCCATAGCCGGCAGCAAGACCCTCGATGTGGCCGTCGTCATCGAGCGCCTTGGCATCGAGGGTGAAGTCGAGTTCGTTCACTGGGGGACTCCAGAAGTCGGGGCATCGGGTGTCGGCAGGCCTGCCTGCGTGATGGGGACGTTTTGCATCTGCATGCGGGGCACATCGCCGCCTTCAACCGGCGGTAGGTTCTCGAGGCTGCGCACCTCGTTGATGGTCATGACGCCGTTGGTCAGCATCTGCTGGTAGAAGGAGGCCCGCGCCGCACTGTCACCGCGCAGCAGGCCTTCCAGGTTGAACTCGATGGTGATGCCGGCAAGCCGGTCAGCGACCGACAGCAACTGCTTCTCCAGCGCCTGTTCGATCCGCTTGAGACGTCGGCGCAGCGTGAACTTCTGGAACCCCAGTGTCTGCTGCTCGAGACCCGTGCCCCAGCTGGTGGTTTTCTCGGTGTGGCCGACCATGAACGGCGGTACGCCGAAGAACCGGCAGACTTCCTCGACCGAGAAGGCCCGGCTCTGCAGCATCTGGGCATCTTCCGGGCTGATCGAGAGCTGGACCCAGTCCATGCCGCGGTCGAGCAGCATCGGCCGACCGGCATTGATCGCGCCGGCAAATTTCTCCTGCAGCAGTTCCTCGGCCAGCCGGCGCTGGTCGATCGTCAGGGTGTCGGCCGTTTTCAGCAGGCCAGACGGGCGCACTCCGTTGCGGAAGGTATCGCCCGATGCCCGCTCGATCGCCTGGGCGAGCCCGAAGCTCTGCCGCCCGGCGCTCAGTGTCGAGAGACCGCCCAGCGGATTGCCGCCAAAACCCCGGATGTGCAGCACTCGGTCCTGGCCGACGATGTGACGAACACCCTGGTCGACCCACTCATATTCCAGCGCCCCGTCATCGCGGCGGCGCACGGCCATCAGCTCCGGGTTGATCGGCACGTCGAGCGCAATCACCCGGCCATTTGCGGCCCGGATCACCTCGGCATAGGCATTGCCGTGCAGCTCGACGCTGGCACAGATGAATTCCCAGAAATCGAGCGCGGTTTGATCGGCGTTCGGGCTGTCATGCAGAACCCGGTAGAGCGGATGGTCATCCGCCACCGTCCGTGCGCCGCCCCGGGTCCGGTAGACCATGAGCGGGAGCGAAGCGATCGTGCCCGCCAGCAGGTTTACGCAGGCCCAGGCCGCGGCGAGGCCGAGAACCGAGGCGGTGCTGACAATCTCGCCGCTGGCGCTCGGGCGCGCGCCCATTTCCCGGTAGAGGAACGGGTCGGTGAGGCCGATGGAGCGGGCCAGGTAGCTGACCGCCTTTTGCAGCAGATTCACGCGGCGAGGCTCTTCAGCCAGTCGTCGATCGTGCCGCCGGTGTCACTGGACATCGCCGCCCCCACTGCCATGCACAGCGCGACGGCTGCGTCGATCTTGTTCAGGGCCCTCTGCTTGGAGAGCCAGTAATTGTCCCAGCGGTCGGTCTCGATCACCGCCGACATGATGGCCGAGACCAGCACCGGGTTGCGTCGGAGCCGGATCCGGCCCTCGAGTATCATTTCCTCGAGCTGGCGAACCGAGCCCGGCATCCACAGGCCCTGCGGCTCGCGGTCCTGGCTTTTGGCGGCCAGCTTCATGGCATCGGTCGGCTTGCCGCGCTTGGTGCCGCCCTGCGGGTGCTCGACGAACTCCATGTCGAGGCCGAGTTCGGCAATGTCCTCTTCCAGCCGCCGGAACGCATACCGATCGTAGGCGACCATCTGGACGTCGTAATCGCGGTCATATTCGGCCAATGCCTGGGCGACGTGCCGGAAATTGATGTTCTCGCCCTGCGGCGCCTGCAGGAATCCCTCACGCACCCAGATATCGTAGGGCTGCTTGTCGCGCAGCGTGCGCGCAGTAAGCGTGTCGCCCGGCGTCCAAGCCTCGATCCACGCATCGAAACAGGGCTTGCCGTCCTTCTCGCCAGTCCGCTGCACGGCGGCGAGCGCTGTGATGTCCCGGTTCTGGCTGAGATCGAGCCCGAGCCAGACCTTGGTGCCGGGCTTCGGCTCGAAATCGGCCAGCAGCGGCTCCAGTGTTGCCCGGGTCATCCAGGCGGTCTCGGCATCGGTCCAGACGCAGAAGTGCAGCCGCAGGATGCCGTTCAGCTGGCCCGGAATGGCGCGGGCCTGCGCCACGACCTCCGCGAGATATTCCTCCGTGATGGTTACGCCCAGCAGCGGGTTGGCCTTGATCCAGCAGCCGGGATCGGTGAGCGGGTCGTCGCCCTCGTCGAGCGCGCAGACATAGCTGAACGTCGTGTCGTCGAGGACTTCGCCGAGATAGGTCGGGTCGGTCAGTGCATCGATGTTGCCGGCCGCGACCTTCACCGCGTGTTCGTGCTCTTCCCAGGCCACCGAATTGCGGTCGGAGCCCGAGTTCGTGATCATGAACAGCAGCGGTTCGCGCCGGAACTTGAAGCCGCGCTCCAGCATCTCGATGATCGAGCGGTCCGGCAGCTCGTGGATCTCGTCGGCCAGCACGAAATAAGGCCGCGGACCCGAGCCGGTTTTGCCCGTATCACGCGACACTGGCCGGAAGAACGAGCCTGATGCGTGGTGCGCGATGTTGAACTCGCGGCCGGGACCGCCGGAAAACTCCAGCCGCCGCGCCAAAGCTGGCGACTGGCGGACCATTTTCACTGCATCGGCAAACAGAATGCCGGCCTGTTCGCGCTTGGCCGCTGCCGCATAGATCTGAGCGCCGGCTTCCCCGGCTGCGGTCATGCCGAACAGTCCGATACCGCCCGCAACCGGGGACTTGCCGTTGCCTTTGCCCTGTTCGATGTAGGCGCGGCGGAAACGCCTACGGCCGTCGGCGCGTTTCCAGCCGAACAGGCTGCCGATGATGAAGGCCTGGCTCGGTTCCAGCCGGAAGGGCTGGCCCTCGAACTGGCCTTCGGAAAGCTTCAGCACCTCCTCGAAGAACCCGAAGGCATGGGTCGCAGCCTCGAGATCGAACCGGATCCCGTCGGTACGCTTCAGGTCGTCGAGATGACGGCGACAGGCATTGCGCACGTGCGGCCCGGCGACGATCTCGCCGGTCACCACCGCCCGGGCATAATCGGTCGTCCGGTCAGCTGAAGAAACGGTCGGCCGGGTCGACGCCTTCCGACGTCGCCTCGGCTGAGATCCTGCTTCTGGCACTGGGCGTCATCCCGAATTCTGCGGCGTAACGCATCATGTCCGCGGCGGCCTTGTTGGCGGTGCCGACGAGCGGGTTCTGGATGGCGTTGCCGTTGGAAGTCTTGATCATCAGGCCACCGGTCAGCTGGTCTTTCTCCGCCATCTTCGCGATAGCGCGTTCGGCCCGGACCCAGCGTCCATAGGCCTGGGCATAGGCGGCGAGTGCCGCGCGATCGACCTCGGACAGCAGGCCGATCCGGTGCAGCCAGACGGCGACCCGGTTCCATTCTTCGAGCGCATCAGCGGTCAGATGGGGCGGCGGCGCCGGTAGTGCCGCAGGGACAGCGGCCTCCTTGCGGTTGAGCGGTCGCTTGCCGCGATTACCCTCGATCAGTTTCAGATGGGTGGGTTTGGGTTTCGTTCCGGGCTTCATCGTTCAATTCCTGGGGGAGCCCGGTCGCGATCTCGTCAAATGTCCGGCCGTCGCCTTCCAGGGTTGCGGCAGCGCCGGTAAAGTCCTGCCAGCGCTTGATGGTTACATCGACGTAGGCCGGGTTTAGCTCGATCGCGTGAATCGAACGGCCGGTCATTTCGCCGGCAATGATCGTGGTGCCCGAGCCTGAAAACGGCTCGTAGACAGCTTGGCCGGGGCTGGAATTGTTCTCGATCGGGCGCTTCATGCACTCGACTGGCTTCTGGGTGCCGTGACCAGTCTCGTTCTTCTTGGGCTTGGCGATGTGCCATACGGTCGTCTGCTTGCGATCGCCGGCCCAGTGGCCTTTCGCGCCCTTTTTCACGGCATACCAGCAGGGCTCATGCTCCCAATGATAATCGCCTCGCGAGAGGACCAGCTGGCCCTTATCCCAGATGATCTGGGAGCGCAGCTGGAACCCGCTGGCGGTTAGGCTATCGCCAACAACACCCGCAAACAGGCCCGCGTGCCAGACATAGGCAACGTCACCAGGGAACAAAGCCCAGGCTTCGCGCCAGTCGGCCTTGTCGTCGTTCAGCACCTTGCCCTTGGCCGATCCCGCAGCCGCCACGCCTGCCTTTTCGCGCCAAGCCGGATCATACTCCACGCCATAGGGCGGGTCAGTGACCATCAGGTGGGGCGAGACGCCGTTCAATGCCTTCGCGACGGTATCGGAATCAGTGCTGTCACCGCAGACGAGGCGGTGCTTGCCGAGCAGCCAGACATCGCCGGGCTTGGCGACGGGCTCGATCGGGGCTTCAGGGATCTCGTCGGGATCGGTCAGTCCCTCCGTCTTTTCGGCCAGCAGCTTCGACAGCTCGTCGTCCGAGAACCCGGTCAGCATCAGGTCGAAATCGAAGCCCTGCAGGTCACCCAGTTCGACCGCGAGCAGTTCGAGGTCCCAGCCGGCGTTCAGCGCCAGCTTGTTGTCCGCGATGACGTAGGCCTTCTTCTGAGCCTCGCTCCAGCCCTTGGCGACCATGGTCGGGATCTGCGTCAGGCCCAGCTTGCGCGCCGCCAGCAGCCGGCCGTGGCCAGCGATCAGGCCGCCTTCCTCGTCGACCAGCACCGGGTTGGTCCACCCCCATTCGCGGATCGATGCCGCGATCTGCGCAACCTGCTCGTCCGAGTGCGTGCGGGAATTGCGCGCGTAGGGCGTGATCTTTTCTATCGGCCAGAACTCGCTGCTCTGGGCGGGCCAATCTTCCGACATGGCGCTCCTTTGGGGTGAGCGCCGCTGTCGGCGCCGTCAGTCGGCCTGTTCGGCCTGAATTTCGAAGTGGCTCACAAAACCGGTCAGGTAGGGCAGACCCTTGGGGACGCCGGTTTCGCGTGCGGTGCTGCGGCTGATGGTCCAGCCCATCCAGCGGGTGATGGCGGCATCGATCGCCGCTTCGAGGTCGAGGCCGGCGTTGACCCCGTTGTGCACGTCGTCGGCGAAGTGGCGGCCGTGGCGGCTGTCGAGAAAGTCGCGCACCCCTTCGGCGGTGGCGCCCGTCGCCTCGGCAACCGCCGGAAAGGCGCTGGCCCAAGCTGCGCCCGCATCCGTGAACCCGGCGGTTGCGCCGTAGAAGCCCCAGGCCTGGTTGCGGGTCGGAAGGGTCGAGTTGGTCATTGCGGATCTCCGTGGTTGGCGGAGACGACTAACGCTCTGTTCGCGGGCGCTATCCAGTCAAATAGACGGTTTTCCGTCACTTTTCGTGCCTTCACCCCCGGTCGCTAACTCGCGGGCGTGAAAAGTTTGGGCCAGGCGCGGTTTCCGTCCCGAGGGCCCCAGACTTTCGATCCGTCCCCCCCGGGGTGATCAGCTGATCGGCCAGCCATCGGGGCCGGTACCGACGGTGCGGCGCAGCCCGAACTGCTCGGCCGTGCGATCCCGGTGGCAGTCAGCGCAGAGGCAGCGGATGTTGCTGTCTTCGTCGCTGCCACCCTTGGTGAGCGGAACGATGTGGTCCGGAACGGTGGCTTCGCGAACGATGCCCCTGGCAGCGCAGTCCCGGCATAGCGGTTCGGCACGTAATCGTCGCAGACGCTGCGCAACTGCCCGACGTCCCCGTTGCCGTTCAGCCATGCGCAACGCCTGAAACGAACAACGCCCGGAAGCTGGTGGGCTCCGGGCGCAGTTCTCAATCCTCTATTTCGGAAGGTCTACAGCATCGTGCAAGTCTGGTCAATTCGAAATGCAGAAATAATACAATTGATTCAGTTTGTTACTTCACTTGACGGGCAAGTGAATCTGATCACGAACTGTCGCTGCCGATACGGAACAGACGGCACAGGGCATCCAGACCATGGCCAAGGTTGCTGATGTCAGCCGCCGACCAGTTCGATGCTTCGGCTTCATGGCACACCACGGCATGAACAAGGGCGCTGGGCTTGCGACCGATCGTGCCGGGGGCATCGTGATCGGCCGTGCGCAGCATCATGATTGCAGCAGCAGCCCGGCGGCGAACCTTCTCGACCAGATCCGGGTCATGGTCAGGCGCGCTACCACCGAAGATACCCTCGTTGATGAGCAGGGCTGTCACAGAACGCGGTTGGTCCATGGGCAGGCCCATGACCGCACGGTTGCGGGCCATGATTTCACCGTACATCTCGCCTGCCGCATATTGGTCTGCTGTGATCTTGCCCGCAAAGGCGACCCGGCCAAGCGCCGTGCCCAACCGGTCGTCCTTCGCCTGCCTCTCCGTCACGCCGTAATGGCGCTGACGGGCTTCGAGCACAGTGGCCACGACTTCACGCTGGGTCTCGCCCACACGGGCAGGGACCAGCTTGCCGCAGGGGTGGCGGCGGCCCGCCTTGCGCTTACGACCGCGTGCCACGGATGATCTCCGGGATGAGCGCGGCATAGCCAATCACATCGATCGGCCCGTCTGCGTAGCTCGGGTCATGCGCCAGCCGCGCCAGCTTGAGGTCGATCATGCACAGCGCAACCTGCTGCGCCGATACGGGCGTTCCCAGGGTGATCGACCAGCGCCGGGCAATCGCCTCCATCTGAGCTTTGGGATCGCCGTAGGCAGCGCCGCGATCTTCGAGCACCTGCGCCACGCGCTTCAGGAAACCGACCGCGCTCACCGGACACCTCCCCGGGTCTCGATGGCCCAAAGCAGGATGGCGATGGCGTCGGCCTCGTTATCGTCGGCGGGATCAAACCCCTTGGCCTGAACGGCCGTGATGACAGCCGCCTTGTCGGCATTGCCCTTGCCAGCAATGAACCGCTTGATCGTGCCGACCGGCACGCCCTGGTAGGCGATTCCCAATTCCTCGCCCCAGGCGCCAAGCACTGCAAGCAGGCCACCGTAGATGTGGGCGGCATCCGTTCCGAGGTGGCGTCGGACCTCCTCGAAGTGGACGGTGACGATGGGACCGGTTGCCGGTTGCAGGGCCCATCCGGTGGTGGTTCCCAGATCCAGTGCAAGCATGGTGCTGGCCGGGGCGATCAGTCCCGCAGTTGTTGCAGGGGGTGCAATACCTGAAGGCAAAGCGAGGGTATTCGAAGCCATGATGGTCTCCGTTCGGAAGTGTCTGAATGATGTTTGCGGAAGATCAGGATCGGGGAGCAGGGTGGTGCGCGCTGCTGTCTTGGAGCGACGGCCCGCGGGTTCCCATTCTGAAGGTGGACGCACACCCCACGGGGTGCGTCCCCATCCTTTAGGATGGGGGTTTCACACCCCCAACTTGGGCTGGGTCTCAAACCCGCAGAAAACTGCCAGAAATTGAAGTTGTGGTAGTTGGGAATGGTCGATCCGTCCGCAACTGGATTCTGCGGGGCGCAGCGCGGCAGTGCGAAGGCGCGCGGAGGTAGTTGGGAAAATCGCCCGCAACTGGATTGTGCGTATCCGCGCGAGACAACGAGCGTCTGTGCGGGCCCAGTTGCGAAAATCGGCCGCAGCTTCCCCAACTGGATTGTGCGTGCCCATGCGTAGCCGGGAATGGCCGACCCGAGGATCATTGCTCGTCCTCCGGATAGACCCAGACTCGTGGGTTCTCGACCGGCAGGGACCCGCCTGACTGGGGGCATTTGAAGTGGCTGGGCAGCACCTCCAGCATCGTGGGGGATATTTCGCCGGTGTCGGGATCCGCCGTTTCGCCATTCCCGGGAATGATCATCCCTTCGGTGCAGAGATAGCCGAACTTCGATGTCGTTCGGGCCATGCCGTAGGGCGAGCCATCGCGGACAAACTTGATGTAGCCCTTGGTCGCAAGGACCGAGATGCGGTCCCTGATGGTGTAAGTCCCGCCAAGGCCGCTTTTATTCTCGAACTTCTCCGCGAACTGCAGCGATGTATAGAGCCGCCCGGCAGCGGCCTCGTCGAGCAGAATGCCGAGAATGACATCATGCTTACGCACCCGCTCAGCATCGAGCCGTGCACCTACGTCTTTGCGGATCAGCCGTTCACTGCTTGCGTCGATCTCGATCCATTGCCCGCCGCGTTTGTCCACCAACATCGGACCGATCGCAGGGCCATTGCGCAGTTCGATCTCGAGCTTGCGCGCCGGCATGTCCTCCTCCGGCCGGTACATGATGATGCCGGACGTATAGAAACCGCGCAGCGCACTGGCGCCGGAAAGCGCCTGAAACGGGTCCTCGGCGACCTGCTTCTTGTTCAGCTTCTTGGTGTGGTGAGCAAGGATCACGCCGGCATCTGGAGCGACGGCGTCGCGCAGCTGCTCGACCCGCTCCTGCAGGAAGAACATCATGGCGCTGTTATCGTTTTCGCTGCCGCCGTCAGGCCCACCGTCAAACAGGTTGCGGATCGGATCGATGCAGATGATGTCCGGCGGATCTTCCGGAAAATGGGATTTGATGGCATCGACCGCCAACGCCACGCCGCGCTCGTCGAGCAGTAGACGCAGCTTTGGGGTGACCACCAGGTTGTCGCGGGCGGCGACAATGACGGCGGCATCGAGCCGGATGGCCTGCAACCGCTCGCGCAGATAGTGGTACTGGATCTCTGCCTGAAGGTAGAAGATCCGCAGGGGGCGCGGCGGTGTGAAGCCAAGAAACGCCACACCCGCAGCCATGTGCGCGAGAAAGCAGATCAGGAAATCGCTCTTGCCGACCTTCGGTGCGCCGCCGAGCACGAGCAGACCGCCGGGGGTCAAAAGCCGGGGGGCGACGATGTCGGCCGGCATCGGACTGGAGTCATCCAGCAACGCGCCAAAGGTAAAGGTAGCCATGTCTGGCCTGCGTGCAGTTTCAGCGGAACGGAGCAGCGGTGGGCCGTTGCGCTCGACATGCAAGCGCCACAAACGGTCGGATTCCGTTTTCAGGCGATCGAGCGGCCAGCTCGGCCGCAGCATGGCGGCATTATACTGACAGATCGCTTCCCAGCCTTCATCCGGGCTGATGCGACCATCATGGACCTGGCGGATATAATGACCGATGGCCGCGCTCGCGCCCTCGAAACGCGACCAGGCATCAGCCCCGCCTTCATGGACCGGGGTCGTCAGCACATCGGCGAGAGCGGGCTTTTCGGGCGATGAGGCTGAAGCCGCGCCAATCCCGGGCATGGGCGGCATGGCCGCAACCATCTCGGCAAAATCAGCAAGGTCCACTTCGCGTTTGGCGGCGTGCTGCAGGATCTGCACCATGCGCTGGCTGCCACCCTTATGGTAGATGGTGCCCGGAACACGGATCGGCTGGTGCGCCGAACGGAAATGGGTGTCGCCGGCCACCTTGGCAGCGATGGCATCGCGCAGAGCGCAAACCTGCTCGACGTCTGCATCGGTCGCAGGCTCCGAGAGTTTCCACCAGACATGGAGCTTGTGCGCGCCCTCGGGTGTCCGCCCTCCGCTTTCCACGATCAGGGTGGGGTCGCCCAGATGCCGGGTCAGGTAGGTGAGCTTGGCACCGATATCGCCGGTGTCGATGTCGACGACGATCGCCTGCATCGCGGTGATATCGGCAGACTTTGCCTGGCCGCTCTCCGCCACCGTGCCGGGGATAACGTAAACCGCCGCACCTTCGCGGCCTGCCCAATGGGCAAAGGTCGTGAGCTTTTCCGGCGCGGACGCATCCGCATCGATCCAGATGTTGTGGGGCTTGCCCTCGATGCCCTGACCCTTGTCGATAAAGCTGCGGACCGGGATCAGCCCGTCGCAATAGTCGAAGACGACGTCGAAGAAGGCAGCGATCTGGGCCGGATCTGGCTCGAGGAACAGCTCTTCAAGCGATGCGGCATCATTGAAATCCCGCCAGGGGTTGAAGTGGACGATGTTGTCCTCGGTCACCGGGACATCTCCCAGCAACGGGCAGCCCACGAGCAGAAGCGGCACTCGAAATGCTCACGGGTTCGGGTGAAGCGCGGCAGCAACTCCCCGGCTTCGGTAGCCGACAGGATTCGCACGGCCTTGTCGCTCATGCGCTGGGCCAGGTCTGCATCGAACGGGACCAGTTCGTGGTGGAGCTCGGCCGTGTCCTTGTTGATCGCCGTGAACAGCGCAGGGGCAGCCGAAATCCCCGGCACACTGCCTTCCATATAGGCCTGGTAGAGCGCGATCTGGGCAGCATAGACCGGCTTCGACAGCACAACGCCCTTCGATACCGTCTCGCGCCAGTTCTTGGCGTTCATGGTCTTGCATTCCCAGAGCGCGGGGACACGAAGTCCGAGGGCGGCAGGAGCGCCAGCGATGATCCCATCGACATGACCGCGCAGTCGTCCGCCAGCGGCCGAGAAGCCGAACTGCTCCCCGTCCGGACGATTGCCTTTGCGGGTGAACAGATCGAGGCCGGCACCGCGCAGCCAGGCTATGGCGAGGTCTTCCAGGGCGTGACCCATCGCGAAAATCCGCAGGGTTCGGCCCGAGAAGTCCGTATTTTCGTCCTTGGGCGTGGTTGTGAACTCGAACTGCAGCGCGCGTTCGCAGGAAATTCCCACTCGCGAGCCGCCGAGATAATCCCGCGGGCTGCGCCCGGCGTTGTCTGCCACGAGATGGCTATCGACGAGGGCGTTCAGACGTTCGCCGAATGCAGGACGGTGATTGAAGTCCAACATCAGAACGGGACCTCCCTGGAATCGTCCACGGCCGCCTGATGCATCGCGGTCTGGAAGCCATCGATCGCGACGGTGATCAGCAGGAGCATCTGCTCCTGCGACCATGCGGACGGCGGGAAGTGCCAGCCGATCGTGTCGATCAGGGCTACGACAGGTTGCAGAGTGGCGCGGATCGCGGCCTCTTCCTGGGCGGTCAGATCAACCATGTCCTGCACCTTGCGCGCCCGCAGCCAGAAGAAGCGCTGGCAGCTGATTGAGCAGAACCACACAGAGGGGCCCGAGCGTTTCGTGCGTTGCGGGCCCGACCAGCCGAAGCCAGATGTTGGACGAAGGCAGACAGCACACAGCAATCCGCGTGGATGCCAGCACCGCAGTCGCTTTTCGGCAGAGGGTGATTTTTCCATGGGTGATGTCCATCACGCCGCCTCCCGCAAAGCGTGCGGATCCGCGCCCATCACGAGGCCGCGGATGGCTGACTGGTTGAAGCGGAACGAGAGCAGCGCGGAGGCGTGGTAACGCGTCAGGCCGTAATCGGTGCGATAGGCAGGCGGCAGGAAGGCCAGCTGCTTGTCAGTCGGCGGTTGCCGCAGCCAGCCACGGCTCTTGTGGGCGGACTCGTCGCTTTCATGGGTGTTGAGCCAGTCGTCTGCCGCAGCGAGGCAGATGCTGCGCTCCCCCATGGCCAGAAGATGCGCGGACTTTTTGGGCTGACCGCCGATGCCGTACCAGCGACCGTTCAGGAAAAAGACGCCAGCCCAGGCGTGAAAACCATTGGCGACGAGCGCAGCATCGTCCCCGAAAAGATCCACCCACTCGAAGCTCGACCGCTTCAACAGGTCGATTTCGGCCATGATGAACTGGCTGAGCGGTTCGGCTGGGTCGCGCGCCGAGCCTTCCCAGATGTGACCGCACAGCGGACATTCGGTAACGGCGGCCGGCACGACAGCACCGCAATCCGGACACTCCTTGGTCGGCGCATTACCGATGGTCTGCTTGCCATCGAGATCGACGTCCTGCTCGAGCGAGCCATGGATCAAGGTCGAAGTCCCGAAGTCGAGGACGATGCAGTCGGTCTTGACGATGCCGGGATATTCTTCCGGGTTCACGGTGCGCAGGCCACGCCCGATCATCTGGATCATGGTTGATTTGAACGAGCTGGGACGGAGCAGGATGACGCAGGAAGTCGGGGGATGGTCCCAGCCTTCGGTCAGTACCGCGACATTGACGACCACCTGAATGTCACCGGCATCATAGGCGCCTAGGGTGGAACGACGGGTCGCATCATCCAGATCGCCATGAACGACTGCTGCGGGAATGCCGTTTGCATTGAAGGCATCCGCCACATTCTCGGCATGACTGACGGTCGAGCAGAACACGACCGTCTGGCGGTCGCCGGCCTTTTCCCGCCAATGCGCAATGACCTGGTCGGTCACGGGCGCCTTGTTCATGATGGCGTCGACCTGACCCATGTCGAAATCGGCAGCCGTCTTGCGAACCTTGCCGAGATCTTCGCGAACCCCGACGTCGATCACGAAGGTGCGCGGGCGCACGAGATGCCCGGACGCGATCAGTTCCCCCATGCGAATCTGGTCCGCCACATTGGTGAACACCTCGCGCAGCCCCTTGCGGTCACCGCGATTAGGCGTGGCGGTGACTCCGAAGATGCGCGCCATCGGATTGAGGTGGAGGACGCGATCAATGATGCGACGGTAGCTGTCGGCGACCGCATGATGCGCCTCGTCGATCACGAGCAGATCGACCGACGGCATGGCATCGAGATTGGCCGGCCGGGAAAGGGTCGGCACCATCGCGAAGGTGACCTGGCCACCCCAGTTCTTGGTTCCAGCATCGACAACCGAGGTGGTCATGCCCGGATTGACCCGAGAGAACTTGTCCCGGTTCTGGTCTGTCAGTTCATCGCGATGGGCCAGGACACAGGCTTTCGCGCGACTGTCGCCGATCATCTGGCCCGCGACCGCGGACAGGATAATCGTCTTGCCCGTGCCGGTCGGAGCCACACCAAGCGTGTTGCCGTGGGTGTCGAGCGCAGACAGGCTGCGCTCGACGAAAAGGGACTGTCGGGGACGAAGGATCATGGCGTGCTCCTCACTGTGCCCAGGCGGGGCGACCGCCGGTTGCAGGCGCTGAGGAGAACTGGGGCGATGCAGCCGCCGGCGTGGCAGCGACCGAACCCATCAGCGCCGAGTACTCGCGGTGGTCCGGGGTGACGGCAGTGCGAATGTCGTTCTTGTCATCGCCATTGCTGTCGGTGCCGACATCGATACGGGCGACGAATTCCAGTCCGTCGAGGTCGCCGAAGCCGCTGATGCGGCGTGCCGCCTGGGCCTGCGGGCTGTTGTCCTTGTCGGAAATCCCGCGCGCCGAGTTCAGCATCGAGCGGACCAGCCCGCGACCCATATTGGCCCAGTCGGGCCCCTTCGGGCTGTAGAGCCCGATCATGCCGAACACCTTGCGCTTGGCGAAGGGGCCTTCCAGCACCGTGTATTCGATATTCAGATAGACCGATCCGGTCGTGCCGCGCGTGGCATAGCCACCGGTCCAGCCCTGGCTCGGATCGTCGTGGCCGCCGGGCCGGATGGTCATGCGGACCTTGGCGAGAGTGCCCTTGGGGATGATGTTCGAGGTCTGTTTGGCGTCGTTGAAATCGTTCCAGCTACCCATGATGGGGCTCCTTGATCAGTTCTGGGGGGATTGGGTGTCGGTGGTCGGCTGTGCGGGCAGACCGAATTCCAGCCGGTCGCTGGCGGGCGTGACGGGGCCACGGATCTTGGCCATGAGCCGACCCAGATGCGGTTCCTCAACCAGCGCGAGGCGGCCGGACCTGTCCTTGGCCGGGTAGGACCAGGGGTTGATCGTCTGGCAGATGAAGGCGCTCGAAGCGGTGCCCGCCTCGTCCTTCACCTCGGCCATCGTCAGAACTTCATCGACGATGCCCGGCAGCTCGAGTCCGGTCTTGGAACCGTCGATCTGCGGCTGGAAAACCCGGCGATTGAAGTCGTCCAGCTTCTCGTCGAGGATGCCCACGAACCAGATGCTCTTCGAGCGGGTGTGCTGAAGGTGGGTCAGCCAGGCGATCATTTCCCGGCCGTGCAGACCATAGGCGCCGCGCATGTCGGGTTTGCCGGTCTTGTCGGAAAATGCCTCGGGCTGGCCCTTGCACCACTGGAAGCACAGCCGCCCGGCAACAGTGATCGAGTCGATGAAGACCGTCTCGTAGCGGTCGATCGCAGCGGCATCGCCGAACCGGGCGCACACCGCATTGAAATGCGCCTGACTGTAGACCTGATCGTCGCGCAGCGCCGGGTTCGGCCCGCCGATGAATACGGCAAAGTCGCGGCATTCTTCCCAGGTACGGGGACGGATGCTGTCGCCGCTCCAGCCTTCGATGGCGAGGTCACCTGCCTCGAGGTCGAAGAACAGGGTCGTCGTTGCCGGAAGCGTCCAGAGCAGGCTGGTCTTGCCGATGCCGGACTTGCCGAAGATCACACCCTTGATGCCGCGGTTTTCCGCGAGACGCTGGTCCGCCGAGATGATCGGAAGGGTCATGCTGCGCCCTCCAGCTTGAGCTTGAAGCTGGGGGATCCGCTGCGCACCGTGCGGGCGGCGGTGAAGGCGCTGCGGATATGGCAGGGCCAGGCCGCGAACTTGCGCTCGGAGACCTTGAAGCTGATGTCGACATATTCGCGCGGGTCTTCGCCGTCAGCTTTGATGCGCTCGACCAGCTGGGCCAGCTCAAACTGATCCCAGTCGACCTTCTTGGGCAGGTCCGCGACGATCGTCACATCACCATCGGTGAAGCGCGCTGCGCCGAAATCCTTGCCGCCGTCCGCACGGACCTGCTGGGCGCGGTCAGCGTATTTGAGAGACAGCGCGCCATTGAGCCAGTCGCTGGCCGTCTTGGCGAAACGAAGGCGCTCATCGATGTCCTGCTGGAGATGGGCGAGCACCTCGGCCGGCAGGGCGACGATCTCGCCCACGGCCATGTGAACGAAGTCGTCCACGCTGATGTGGTTGGGGATGGTCATGTCGGCCGCCCTCACGCGACAGCCGGCGCATCAGCGCGGGCGGTGTTGTGACGGGCCTGGGCAGCTTCGAACGCCTCGACATCTTCGAGGCGGTAAACGACGCGACCGCCGAGCTTGATGAATTGCGGGCCTTCGCCCGTCCACCGCCAGCGCTCGAGCGTGCGGTGGGAGATATTCCAGCGATCAGCGAGATCGATCTGGTTCAAATGCCTGAGTGACATGAGTGTAACTCCGTTGATGCGCTTTCCCCATCATCCAGCTTCCTGCTGGCCCTTGGGGATGCGCGCATTTTCAACGGGTTACGCGACGCGCGATATAATCAGCCCAGATCTTTCTTGTGACGTGCGCCAACGAAAAAGCCCCGGATTCCGGGGCTCACATTGGGCTGGTTGTGACATCTGGCGGCGCATGGCGTGACGGGAAAGACTCAAGCTTGTGATGTAGCCGCGCCTTCGGCCTGAATGTCACCCAACGAGATTTCACGGCATTCCGGATTCAGACGATAGCCAGCGCGCTCTTTCGTCTCGATGAAGGTGTCCTGATCCAATGGGATGCCGAGCATCACGGCAAGCGGATCGAGGGCCTTGCGTAGCCGCCCCAGTTGTTGGCGCATCGATTGCTCGCTGACACCAAGTCCCTCTGCCAGATCGGTGGCCGGCATGAACGGAACATCCGCTTTCTGTCTCTTTGCGTTCCGAAAATTCTCGATGAGCGCTTCGACCACGCGAAAATTTGCACCGTCCAGATGATGGCCGCCCGGGAACACGATGTGCTTGGTGTTTTCATCCAACGCAAATTCAAGAACTGGGGTGCCGAGGCGATCCATGAACGCCTTGGCCTGTGCATCGTAGTCGGAAGCCGCGACCGCTTCTATGTGTCCTCGACTGAAGCAGGTTGCCAGCAGAGAACCTGGAGGAAGCTCGTTTCGGTACAATGGCCCGATGTGAGAGGAAACTGCAGCGGTGATCACGTCCTCGACCGCCTTCGCGTGGCGTTGGAAAAGGTCGAAAATCCGATCACCAGCATCACCGGTCGTCAGACCGGGAAAGTGGGCCAAGGAGGACACGACCTCTGGAAAGTCTACGAGAAACCGTTCTTTCGTTGTCGTGGCAATTCGCTGAAACGTCGAAACATAGCCCAAGGCCATGCGCAGATCGTCGTCAGCACTGCGATCGGCCAGAAGGAGGTCACGCATGTAGTTTTCGGATGGTTCATGGTCGGCCATGCCGGCGGCAAGAACCGCAAAGCGTCGGTCGATGCATTGCGAACAGACTCCGCAGTGCTTCTGCTTCTCGGTCCAGATCCGCGGCCGCGTACAGCTAACGGTCTGCTCGAGCATGTCGGCGACCCCCGCTTCGGCGATTTTCTTTGTTACCTCCTCTTTCGTCAGCCACTGCAGAGGTGTCTGGATTTGAATCTGACGGTCTAAGAGCAGTGAAAACAACGACTCCAGTCCGCGCAGCACTTTCGGATGTGTGGTACGCGTGGCGCGGCCACCCACCACATCACCAGACAACGGCGGATTGATGCTGACAACCCCGTTCTCGTAAAAACTGAAGTTGTCCTTACCGGACATCCTCGCCACCACGAGCCCCAGGCAGGCAAACAAGAATGACCGTGTCCGCTGCGTGAATTCGCGCGCCCGTACATTCTCATTGCTGACCCATACCGGTATGTACGAAACCTTCTGACCAAAACCCCTCTGTCTTAGGCCTTCGATCAGGTTTTCCTGGACGGCGCGGATCTTGGTGGAGGAGTAGTGCCCAACGAGTGTGACCGACTTCCCGCGAGTGATGATGTCGTTGACGGTTCCTGCAAAGGAGTCGACTCCCCCGGAGAATAAGGCGACCTCGTCGTGCTCGGCGGATGCGTCGATGAGATCGGAAAAGTACAGTTCCCCCGGCTGAAACGGAGCTTCGGTCTTTCGAAAATCAAACTCGTAACTGTCATCCGACAGGAAGCCCAAGGTTTCCCCTAGGATCTTGTGAACCTCTGGGTCCTGCCAGACCTCAATCTCGCGCACCGGGATAGAAAACCGTAGGCTTCGGCGCCAGTTCTCTCCGAAATTCGTCAGCTTGTCAGATCCACGGATCAGTCGCTGATCCGCACAATATACGTAAGCCGCGACCTCAAGCAGGTCGATCAGCAGATCGGGCACATTCCCGAGCATTGTCCGGCTGATATAATCGATGCGCAGATTGACGTTCTTGGATGGCCCATGGACGTCCAGAGTGATAGCCTCCTGGGTCGAGGGCTCAGACACTCCGCATTCGATCAGAAACCGTTTCACGGTGCCATCTTCCTCATTTCAAGCTCAATCCGCATTTTTGCGACCGCATGGGCTGAGAACCGACGGACGTCAGCCTTCGACACCTGCTTGCCGTCCCTGTAGTGGTTCTTACCCAGCCAATCTTTAGCGAAGGCGCGCATGATGAGTGCAGACTCGTCACAGTGGCGCCGGATCGCATCGTTGAAAGCCCGGAGATCGTGCACCGACTTGGCGACCCGACCGGCACCGACCATGTTGTGGAGATTGCGGTCGACATAATAGTGGATCACGCGTTCGACGAAGTTCGCGTAAAAACGATGGGCCAACGCCGCGAATTGTTCGGTTCCTCTAAGCGCCGCGACCGATGTACGCACATCGACCGCTGTTGGCGTCCAAAGTGTAGGCAACGATGCTCGCATCGCCTCGCCCAGAGCCGACAGGCCGGCACGGCGCGCTATTTCGCCAAGGTCTGTGGCTCCCGAATGAAGTCGTCTCTGGACCGTCTCCAAAGCTCGGTCGTAACCGACAAGCACATTTGATTGCGAGGTCGGCGCCATGTCCGCCATGCCGAGTTCTCCAAGACTGGCTGGAAAATCGTCAGAGGCCACCGCCTGAGGCATTCTGATAAGAAGCCAAAGGGCCTCAATGAAGACGTCGTCTTTGAGCGCGAGTTTCAATGCGTCGCGCCCGACTTCGGTCACCTGGTCGACCAGGTCCTCGGTAGGAGTGCCACCATCAACCAGAAACTTGACGATGTCCGGCAGAAGGCGGTGTGCTGGAAGCTTTCCAAGCCGCTGATGTCCCACCGCGCACCTAGCCTCCAACAGATTGCGCTAGTTGCCAACAAACATTCGACCAAGAAATTTCGTCCGCTCTAAACAGCTTAATCACATCCTGCTCCCTCGCACAGGTAGCGACCGCGCGGACCTCCCAGCCTCGCTTTATCGGATCACACACAGATGTTCTGATTTCGTTCACGAAATCAAAAGAATCAAGCGGAAGCGTAACGCGAGAAGGCTCGCGTTTTCTAATGATTTCGCTCCTACACGACAACTACTTGATAATGCTTGTTTATATTGAATTCCCTCGCTTACCGTCGCGCCAATCCAACTTTACTGCGAACGGTCTCATGTCCTCCGATACATCCAGTCCAAATGGGCTTTGCCCCTCCAAGATGTCGCCAGACGCCCGGCTTTCCGAGTTGGGTCGCATCGTGGCCGCCGGCATGCTGCGGCTACGCGAACAGTCCAGTCCTTTATCTGCTGCGGGCAGAGATAGTTGTCTCGCAATCCCGCCCATCAGGAGCGTCAGTCGTCCCCGGGCACGAGCCCGGAATGGAGGACGATAATGCACAAACAGGATGACAATGCGCAGGTGCTGGCCAGGCTGGCGGCGCTGAAGGCCATGTCGGTCAAACAGCTCAAGGCCGAGTGGGGAAAGCTGTTCGAGACAGAGGCGCCCAACAATAGCCGTCCGTTTCTCGAGCAGCGGCTGACCTACCGGATCCAGGAGCTGACCTTCGGCGGGCTGTCGAAGCCGGTGCGCCAGCTGCTTGATGCGCTGGCGGACGAGGTCGAGGGCAAGAAGGTCCGGAAATCCGTGATCAGCGATCCCCGCAACCCGGTGATCGGCACCCGGCTGGTGCGCGAATGGAACGGAACCGAGCACGTCATCACCGTGCTGAAGGACGGCTTCGACTGGCAGGGGCGCCGCTACAAATCGCTGTCGGCCATCGCCCGGGACATCACCGGCACGCAGTGGAACGGCTATAGGTTCTTCGGCCTGCGGGAACGGAAGGACGCAGCATGACCGATACGGCACCCCGGCGGCGCCTGCGCTGCGCCGTCTACACCCGCAAATCCAGCGAGGAAGGATTGGACATGGAGTTCAACAGCCTCGATGCCCAGCGCGAATCCTGCGAGGCCTATGTTGCCAGCCAGCGCGCCGAGGGCTGGGTCTGCATGCGCGAACGCTACGACGACGGCGGGTTCTCGGGTGGGACGCTCGACCGGCCCGGGCTCAAGGCCTTGCTGGAAGATGTCGAGGCTGGTCTGGTGGACGTTATCGTCGTCTACAAGATCGACCGCCTGTCACGCTCGCTCATGGACTTCGCCAAGCTGGTCGAGGCCTTCGACCGCAACAACGTGACCTTCGTATCGGTGACGCAGGCGTTCAACACCACGACCTCCATGGGCCGACTGACGCTGAACATCCTGCTGTCGTTCGCCCAGTTCGAACGCGAGGTCACCGGGGAGCGCATCCGCGACAAGTTCGCCGCCAGCCGCGCCAAGGGCATGTGGATGGGCGGATTCGTGCCGATGGGATATGACGTCATCGACCGCAAGCTAGTGATCAACGAGGCTGAAGCCGCTACGGTCCAGCATATGTTCCAGCGGTTTGTCGAACTGGGATCGGCCACCCTGCTGACCCGGGAGCTGGTGGCGGGCGGCACTCTGAACAAGCGCGGGAAGCCGATCGACAAGGGGTTCCTCTACAAGCTCCTGCGCAACCGGCTTTATCTGGGCGAGGCAGTGCACAAGGGCACCAGCTATCCCGGCGAACATCAGGCGATCATCAGGCCTGAACTGTGGGATCAGGTCCATGCGATCCTGCAAGAAAGCCCGCGCCAGCGCGCGGCCAACACTCGCACCCAGACCCCGGCGCTGCTCAAGGGGCTGATCTTCACGGATCGCGGCATCGCCATGACGCCGACGGTGACGAAAAAGGGCAGCCGGCATTACCGCTACTACACGTCGATGGATGCCATTCGGAACCGCGCCTGCGAAGGCCGGGACAGCTTTGTCCGGCTGAATGCCGGTATGGTGGAAACGGCCGTCGTCCAGCACATCCGGTCGCTGCTGCGCACGCCGGAAATCGCGGCGCGGGCGATGGAGGCGATCGGCCGAACGGCACCGGATGTGGATGAGCACGACGTGGTCAACGCGCTTGCTGGGTTCGATGGCCTATGGGAATCGCTTTTCCCGGCCGAACAGGCCCGCATCGCCCGCCTGCTGATCGAGCGGGTCATGGTCAGCGCCGATGGCCTTGCGGTTGACCTGCGCACCGAGGGTCTTGGATCGGTCATCCGCGAAATGGTCACGCCGAAACAGGAGCTGGCAGCATGAGCGCGCCCACCACCATGCGGGTGTTCATCCCGCTCACCATCCGCAAGCGCAACGGGCGGCCGAAGATCGTGCCGCCGGTCGATCTGGTGCCTGACACCGGCGGCGTGGACCCGCATGTGTTGAAGGCAATCGCCAAGGCGTGGAGCTGGCGGCGCAAGCTGGAAAGCGGGACTGCCGCAACCATCCAGGACATTGCCGAGGCCGAGGGCGTCTCGGACCGCTATGTCGGGCGAATGTTGCGCCTAGCCTATCTGGCGCCGGCTGTGCTGGACAAGCTGCTGATTCTCCGCGTGCCGCCAGCGGTGTCGATCAAGGATTTGGCGCAGGCGACGGAGTTGCCGTGGGTCGAGCAGGATGCTGCGGTGTTTGGCTGAACGAAATGTCCGCTTCCAAACCATCGCCAGTCCGATTAGCTCTGGAGAGTTTTTCAACAATCCGCCGTCATGTCCGCCGTAAATTAACCTGAGACCCTGTCATATTCACAATTCGTTCGTCGTGCTTTGCAAACGATAAGGTGGGGGCTACATAGCCTGCCACACTCGGAACAGAGGACTTCTCGTGTCGGTCATCAAGAGCTTCGCCGTGGGGAACGGCGACATGTTCTACATTAGGCATGGCAGCGACAACTTCTCGATCATTGACTGCAATCTCAACGACGAGAATGCGGATCGGATCATCGAGGAGCTGAAGGCGCAGTCGGCTGGCAAGAGCATCAGCCGCTTTATCTGCACGCACCCGGACCAGGACCACTTTGGCGGGATTGAACGGCTCGATGACGCGATGCCGATCATCAATTTCTACTGCGTCAAGAACCAGGCTATAAAGGACCCTGAGACTGAATCCTTCAAGCGCTACTGCAAGCTGCGGGACGGCGATAAGGCCTTCCACATCGCCAAGGGCTGCACTCGGAAGTGGATGAACAAGGAAGGTGACGGCCGAGGCTCAGCCGGTATCAACATCCTCTGGCCGGATACGCAAAACGAGTACTTCAAGGAAGCTCTGGCGTTGTGCGATGCGGGCGAGAGCTTCAACAACACATCGGCTGTGATCCGCTACAGCCTGAATGGGGGCGCCAGCTTCATGTGGCTCGGTGACTTGGAAACCGACTTCATGGAGAACATCACCGACGCGATTAGCCTGCAAAAAACCACCGTCGTGGTGGCGGCCCACCACGGTCGCGACTCCGGGAAGATTCCGAACAGCTGGTTAGAGAAGCTAGACCCGCAGTTCATCATCATCGGCGAGGCACCGTCGCGGCACCTCAACTACTACACCGGCTACAACATTTTTACGCAGAACAAGGCGGGCGATCTCACCTTTGATCTCGTGGACGACAAGGTGCACGTCTACGCCTCGAACGAGGGCTACTCGCACAAGAAGCTCACGGATGAGGGCCAATCAGCCTTTGAGGGATATGTAGGCAGTTTCACCGTCGAAACCGAGTACACCCTGTGAAAGACTGGTTCCCGCTCACCAGCTATGAGTTTTACGCCTACCTCACCTCGGGGATGGTGGTGCTGGCCGCGGCTGACCGCGCCTTCTTGGGTTCAACGCTCGCAAGCCACACGGATTGGAAAGTGGTCATAGCGGTGTTTTGGGCGGCGATAGCGTACCTCATTGGCCATATCGTCGCGATTCCCTCCTCAGCCATCTATGAACACCTGATCGCCAAGCGAGTGTTGCGTGATCCGTCAGCGGTCATTCTCGGCCTTCAGCCTCAACGTTTTCGGGAGCGTTGCTTCGGGACCGTCGTCGGGGCTCGGGAGTACGAGCCTTTCCCCGCGGATTATCGTGCGGCGATCGTCACTAAACTGGCGCGAGCACTGAATGTCACGGAACGGAGCATTCAGGCGGACGCCGCATTTCAGTGCGCCTTTACCCCCGCGCGCTCGATTCCAGATTCCGCCTCTAGGATGGACAGCTTCCTCAATCAGTACGGCCTCTGCCGCAACGTGTCCTTCGCCAACCTGATAGCCACGGTGCTCCTCACGATCCTGGCGTGTCGTACCGGTGACCGGATTGACATTTTGCTCGCGGTCGGCGCTGGGGTGCTAGCGCTCGGCCTTTTCATCCGGTTCATCAAGTTCTACGCGGCATACACGCGCGAGGTCTACCGAGCCTTCAATAAGGCATGTTAGTCGACGTCTCGCGAGAAGGTAACGCAGAATAGCTTGGGGCATGTGTGGGGTAACCCTCCTAGTCTGCGAGTTCGCACTGTTATGAAGCGGCTGTGTGGCGGAACGTCCGCTACTCGAGCTACCTGACCAACAGCGGAAAGGGGCTAACGGCCCAGTTGCTATCGCAATTGCTGCCTAGTGGAGCGTTCGCTGAGTGTCGGGTTTTGGCGATGGACCTGCCGCTGACCCCTCGTACCTAAACGGCGGTTTTGTCGAAGAGTTTCGGGCGCCGGCAGCCGCGAGACCGCAATCCACGTAAAAACCCTCGGTACTTATCACCATTGTGCTGCTGAACGCCCACCTCAGATTTTCAAACTGCATCGCCTGCCGGGATGGCGCCCAAAAGGTTCGGTCATCGCCAACCTCGAAAAGCCCGGAAAACCTGGACTTTTTCTAATCGAACCTTTTGCGATGAGGTTCGGGTGGAAAGAGACAAAAGCCAGTCAGAGACCGATTTTGACCTCAGTCGAAGTCTCCGAGGCTCGGGCGGGAACCGCAAAACCGCGCGGAAGCTGGGGATTTTCCGGCCCCGTGAGGACCATCTCATTGATTCGCATTGAGATGTTGGCGGAGCGGGAGGGATTCGAACCCTCGATACGCTTTTGACGTATACTCACTTTCCAGGCGAGCGCCTTCGACCACTCGGCCACCGCTCCGCATGCACTGGAAGCAAGCGCCCTAGCG
>JACCDH011282964.1_pt1 | contig 26777 bp, 23 predicted proteins | sample 7442481 | NCBI WGS metagenome assembly JACCDH01 (sample SAMN15323433, study PRJNA562643) | freshwater metagenome | isolation source: river surface water | place: USA:Blue River Watershed | collected 2017-08-15 | reverse complement strand
TTAATTTTTTCTTTCCAAATTTTTTATGAATATCTTTTAATTGAATAGAGTCTGATTGAAAATACATCCATTCCATAGGATTTCTTACACACTCGGTAGAATAATTACCACCTGTTAAAATATGTTTAATATTGTGTTTAGAAGCAAAATCGTACATTGTTGCAAAAAATGCATGATCCTGAGGAGTGTCAATATGAGGTACACCAGACTTAAAAAATGCCAATTGTAAATCCTTCATTTCCTCCCAATTAATTACATGGGTATATAAATCCAATTTTAATTTATCTACAATACGCTCTATGTTATTTACTGCAATTTGAGAATTCCATCCAGCATCCACATGAAAAACTAACGGACGTAAGCCTAATTTTTCTTTTGCTAAATATAACAAGTATGAGCTATCAATACCACCGCTCATACCGATTATACAATCAAAATCTTTCCCTTTTCCTTCCTTTTTAATACCTTCAACAATTTTATCTAATTCCGCTTGTCCTTTTTCATTTGGGTGCCAATTAGGTAAAATTTTATCATAATAGGTATTACAATGATCACAAACACCTTTATCATCAAAAGTAATTTTACTATCCGTAGTGTCCATTACACAATTTGTACAAACTTGATATTCTCTCATAATTAAATTTTTAATCTCTATATCTTATTAATTTTGCAGGAACTCCTCCTACTATCGCATTTTTAGGTACATCTTTAGTAACAACACTTCCAGCAGCAATAACTGCTCCTTCATCAATTTTTACTCCAGCAGTAATAATACAATTGGCACCAATCCAAACATCATTAGCGATATAAATTGGTTTATGACTATCACCAGAAATTGGAAAAGCTTCACCAACACGAGGAATAGTATGATTAGAAGATAAAATTTGTGTGCGATATCCCACCAAAGTTTTTTTACCTATAAATACACCTCCAGTTGTTGTTATTAACACATCTTTGGCTAAATCAACTTCATCCTCAATAGTTAAATTTCTACCAGGAGTAATCCATACCCCAGGATAAATATGAACATTTTTTCCAATTTTTGCACCCATTATTTGTAACAAAGTTTTTTTAAAAAATATAAAAAACCTGTAACGAGGTAACGAAAATAAAACATTCATTACAAATTCGTATGAAATTACAATAATACTTTTAAATGTTTTCTTCATAAATTTTTCTTATATAATCTAATTCTTGCTTTGTTTTTTCATAAATAGTAGGATATTTACTTAATTCTTCATTTCCTTCAGAAATTATTTTTTGGTATAACTCCTCGTTATTTAATAGGGTTAATAATTTTTTCGATACAGATTTTGCTGAATCAATATCAACATAAAATGCAGCGTCTTTACAAATAGATTTTGCCCAATCCTCGTTAGCAACTATTAATAATTTTTTATAAAACCAAGATTCAATAATATTATTACTAAAACTTTCCAGCTTACTTAATAAAAAAACATAATCTACAGAAGCGTATAAAGAAGGTATTTGTGATTTATTTATAGAACCAATAATAGAAATCATATCTTCAACATTTAGTTTTTTTATTAACTCTAAAAATTCTAAATGTTCAAAGGATTGATTTAAAGGAGCTGTAAATACAAAATGAAAATCGATTTTATTTCGTTTAAGTTCAGCAGCAATTTCTGGTATAAATAAATAATTTTTGTTTTTTTGCCATCCACAAAAAAACAATCCTTTTTTTTGATTTTGAATTGTAGTGGGTAGTTTAAAATCTGTTACATCTTTAATTTCGGAAACTGAGGGTTTAATGAAAATTGTTTTTTTTAGATTAAACAATTTTACACCTCTTTGTAGCATAGCTTCATTCTCAAAAATTACAGCTGTTGCATTTTTTAAACCCCAAATACGATATTTATCGATAAGATCTTTAATAAATCGTTTTATACCAGAATAATGATTCCAAAAATCAATTTCAGGAAAAAATAAATTTGAGTCTGCCGAGCCACTTATTTGAGGACATTTTTTTGGATATAAACCATAGCCAAAATAACTGTAGATTATATCTATTTTATTTTCGCTAATAATTTTTTTTCCTTTTAAAATTTCCATTAACATTCTTTTAATAGGATTACTAGGCATAAAAAAGATATTATTTACAGCATTTTTTACTAATGTTTTATGAATATCCGAATTTTTTACAACAACAAAATAAAAATTATAATTATTATAATTAGTGTTGCAAATACTATAAATAAAATTTAATCCCACATTTTGTCCGCCTCCTTTTTTTAAGGTAGCTAAATTAACTAGTATGTTCATGTTCTTTTTTACTAAACTTAAATAACATATTTTCTAAAACAATTAAAATAACTAATCCAACCCACGACATTTTAAAAATAATTCCTGGTTCGTAACCATACCATCTTGGAACTGTTATAATTAAAATTAAAGCTACAAACATCCAATATTTATTTATTTGTTCGTTTTTTAACAAGTTCATCAATTTAGCAATAATCCAACCAAAAATTACAGGACCTAACCAACCAAACCAAACATAAAAATATGTTGCTGGGTGAGCTCCTCCTCCCCAATCGGTAAATTTTTGTCCATAATCTGTTAATGAACCCTCTTCGAATGAGAGTTTTGAAGGTAAAAATAATCTGATTATAAATCCTACAAATGCTTTTACTCTCGTTTCAATTGTAAAAACCTCATCATCTAATAATCCAACAAAACATACAGAACCATAAAACATATTTGATTGTGTTGAAGCCATTATATTATCAGGATTAACTCGTGCTAGAGATTGAAAATTTAATTCTTTATCGCTTTGCTCCCTTAAAATACCTAATAGATTCATTACTAAAATACCAATAAAAGCACTAATAATAACTGTTTTTACCGAAAAACGATTGGCGAATTCTATAGCAAATATGGTTAAAAGAATTAATAGTGCAGAAACTCTACTTCCGTACAAAACACATTTCACCATCATTAATACTGAAAATAAAATTATTCCCCACTTTATAAGATGATTTTTTGTATGAACTAATGCGATTATTAAAAACAAAATAAAATATTCGGTAAAAACGGATTTTTCACCAAAATCTTCAGTTCCATACTTTACATCATCTGTAATATTTTTACCAGAAAAACCAAAAAGGTAAATACTTAACATGATTAAACAGTTTATAACCACAATTTTATTATTTCCTCTAAAAAATCGGCTATATTCTGGGAATTTAAAATCGTTATCAAAAGGTTTAACAAAAAACATTAAGCTTAAAAGGTATATTATAATAACTAATAAACTTTTGTTGTAAAAGTAAATATCATCATATTGAAAATAGTAAACAATTGGTAAATCAAAAATAAACCTTGGTATTAAGTATAAATAAAAAATTATAGCATAAATAAAAAATAAAGTTAGAGGTAAATTATGCCTAGATTTTATAGTTAGTAAGATGTAGTTTATTATTGGTAAAAAGATAAAGTATCTAAAATTATCAGGAAAAAAATTAAATGTAATTAAACAAATAACTAGTTCAATAATAGATATTAATCTTAAATTTAGCATTAAATTTTAGTTCTTATGGTTGATAACAATCTTAATTTATATTTTAAACTTAAAAAGGGAATACAATTTAGGATTAATTTCATTTTATTCTCGCTCTTTTTTAAATTTAAAATGCCATTATCAAATAATCTAATCTTTTCTTCTTGAGTTATTTTAGCAAGATTAATTTTTCTTTCAGTTATTAGATTATAATCGGGTGTTTTTCCATTGTGTTTTTCATGTAAAAAAGTTAAAACTTTAGTGTTAAAATTATCATTTTCTAATCTAATTCCAGAAATAGATCCTGGAGTTAATCGGTATTGTAAAATTGGCGTTTCTAAATTTTCAAAATCACCTAATTTTCTCATTGAAACCCATAAGTCATGGTCCTCAAAATACTGTCCGATTTTTTCGCAATAGCCACCAGCTTTTAAAACTGCTTCTTTTTTAAACATAACAGTTGGATGCGCTATAACATTTCCTTTATTTAACAAAAAATACTTAATATTATTACTTCCAACAATAGGAAATGATTGAGCTATTGATTTACCATTTTCATCAATATATTTAGTAGAACCACCTAATAAAACAAGGTTAGGATTTTTTTGAAAACTTTTTACTTGCAATTCTAATCTGTTAGGTTCGCAAATATCATCGGCATCCATTCTTGCAACCAATTCGCCTTTAGCTAACTTTAAGCATTTATTTAATGTTGCTGCTAATCCTAAATTTTCTTGATTAATTATAAGAATTCTTGAGTCATATATTTCAGAAACAATTTTGTATGAATTATCCGTTGAGCCATCATTAATAATAATTAGTTCGAAATTATTATATGTTTGATTTAAAATACTATCCACTGCCAATTTAATAAATTTTTCGGCATTGTATAAGGGTAAAATAACGGAAACCAAAATATCTTGTTGATTCATTATTAGCTTTTAATTAATGATACTCTTTCAAAATCACTTATCCATGTATTAAAAAAAGTAGAATTTTTTCCGTAGGAATTATCGATAAACCCAACCTCTTTATTTAATAAAACAGATAAAATAAATCCATGCAAACGTGTAGTAGCAATTTTATCGTATGAATTTAAAAAATCAATACCTGTTTTAATATATTTATCCATACTGGTTTTTGAGTTTAAACCAAATTCATCATTTACAAAATAATTTACAACCGGAATTTTTACCATTTTGTGAGATAAATGGTACTCTACAGCATCCATTTTTGCAATGAACTTGTTCATTGTTTTGTTCATACTGTAAGAAGGCCAATCTAATAAATCAATAGTTTTACCTTCGTTTCCATTTAATAAAAATTGATTAATTAATTCGTCATTGTATCCCGTATTTAATTCTCTATCCACTCTTTTCATGTGCAATAATTTGTTTTTTATTGAATGTTCATGATAAGATGTTAAATCCATACAAAAAGCCATATCAGGCAATAATTTTATTTTGGATGAATCTACATATTTGGTAATACGTTTATAGGATTCGGAATCTCTAGCGCATATAATTAAATTTTTATGTGCATTAAAAATTTCTGATTGTTGTTTTAAAATGTCTTCGTTTTCATAATAAATTGTTTGAGGAAAAATTATTATTTTATTGTTTGGAAATTGTTTGATTACTTCCAGCCTTAATAATTGACTATCAACATAAATATCTCCAAAATTACCTCCACCTTGTAATAAAATTATTGCATTTTTAGGCATGTTTTTATGCCAGTATGTTGCCATATTAGCGGAATAAACATTTTTATGAGATATAGTTTTTAAAAAATCTAATTCACCTTTCCAAATTAAATTATCACCAATGTTACGATAATTAGGCACATCAATTAAAGCATAATCTCCATCAATTAAAGGAGTTAATTCAGTTTCAATTAACAATTTTAGTTTATTAATTTTATCCTTATTTACAAATTCCATAATTAGGTTTTAGATTTTTTAATTTTAAAATTTAACTTATTAAATAGTGCTTTGATAAAAATTTTATATTTTACATAGCTTATTGCAACAATTAAAGTTAGTAATACAATTTTTAAAATTGAATAAATACTTAAAGAAATTATTAATGAACTAATGGTTATAAAAGAAAGAAATATAAGACTTCTTGTATTATATTGAATCTCAACAAACCTTTTAGTGTGAAATACACGGATAATAAATAAAAATAAATACCCAATAAATGTTGCAAACGATACACTTTGTAATCCATATTTGTGTATTAAAAGATAACAAATAATGACATTAATTAAGCCCCCAATAACTGATGAGTATAAAGCGCCTTTTGTTTTTTTGGAGCTTAAATAAAATGTACCATAAAATCCAGCAAAAGTAGAAAAAGCTACTCCGAAAAATAAATATGGCATTATTTCCCAACTATCATAAAATTCTTTTGCAATAAAATATTTAACTATCCACTCGGATGATATTGCAAATATGGAACTTGCAATTATTTGAACCCACATTAATCCATCGATAATTTTAGAAAAATACAATTTCCTATTTTCATCATCAAAATTGGTAATGGCACTTTCTTGCCAAGCTAACATAAATATGGAGTTTATCATTACTAATAAAGCTGGAAATCTATTAGCTAATCCAAAAGTTCCATTAAATTCTGTACCCAAATAAAATAAAATAATATATTTGTTAGCCGAGTTCACCAACCACCAACTTATTGTATTTGGAATTAATGGCCATGAATAATTCATCATTAGTTTAATTTCTTTTAAACCTAATTTTGATTTATCCCAATATGTTATTATTTTACCTTTAAGAGCTAACCATAGTATTGCCATAAAATTGGCAATAATTGATGATAATAATAATCCATCTAATTTATAATTTAGGAATACCACAAATATAATTGTGCTTACAACTAAAAAAAACGAATAAACAATTCCGCTAAATGCAAATAATTTGTTTAATCCTAAACCTCTAATTATTTGCTGTAAAACAGGATAAATAATGGATACTAAAAATAGTAAATAAATTAGTATTGGAGATTGTAAATTATATTTCAGAGATAATAACCAAAATAAAATTGCAGATAAAGCAATGGAAATTAATAATATAAATAACCCATTCGAAATAATTGTAGATTTATCATTGTTTTCTTTTTCATGGTTAATTAACCATCTGAAAATTGCATCCGAAAATTGAAAACCTACTATAGGAACAGCTAAAGTAATTGTTGTAATAATTAAATCGTAATTTCCAAATTCAGTTTTATTTAAATAATAACTGTATAATGGTAATAGAGCAAAAGTTAAAATTTTTGATCCAAAGTTACCAATAGTATAAATTAAGGTATTATTCAGTAAAGATTTTATTTTTTCATCCATTTAAACTAAATCTTTTACTCTTTGATGTAAGTTTTTTATATATACTATTGCTATAGATATAAACATACCAATAAGGAATCCTAAAATAGTGCCACCTATTATGTAAAATAAAAGGGAAGAACTGTTCTTTTTTAATGGAGGAAAGGGTTGATCTAATATTTCAAAAGATGAAGTTTTATCTAAGATTTTAAAATTTACCATTTCTAATTGAGTGGTAACTTCAATAAACATCTGATTTAAAATGGTTATTTTTCTTTGTTGGTTTTGTAATCCTACCAACCCCTTAGATTTAATCGTATTTAAACTTTCATCTTTTAATCTTGCAAATTGATTTTCGTTGCTTATTAATTCTTGATTAATGGAGTCCAATTTGTTTTGAAGTATTTTTTTTGTTTTAAAATCTTCATCTAATTCAAATCTTTCGAAATAATCTAGAATTAAAGTAGTTAAAACTTTATTAATTTCAAGTGCTAAATCATGGTTTTGATAACTTACACTTATCAAAACTAATTTTTCTTTATTTTCCTCAATTTTAATATTTTTATTTGATTTTAAAAACAAGGTATTAATAACAGTATCTAAAGCTTGAGAATTTTTAGAAAAATTTACATTTACTAGATTTGGTTTGTTTTTCCATTTCTCATCAAATTTGTAATGTTTGATTAAATGCGCTCCGATATAATCATATTCATTATTAATTTTAACTTTATTTGCACAAAGTTTAAAAAATATATTTCTTGATAAGCCAACTGCTTTAATTTTGTCAAAATTAATTGCGCTTTTACCTCCAATTCCTAGTCTGGAGGCTAGGTTTAGTATTCCTTTATTTTCGCCTTGGTTTTTTAAGATTATAGAAGTATTTGCGTCATAATTTGGAACTGGTTTTACCGCTATTGATAAAACACCACCAATGATTGAACAAATTATTAACAATAATAAATTTTTCTTTATCAACTTAAACCCTTTAAGTAGTTTTAAGTAAATCTCTTCTATTTTAATTACTTCCTGTTCCAAAATTAAAAATTAATTCTTTGCAACAATACATATAAAGTTCCAAAACCTGTAAGTTTAATAGTTGTTTTTTCAATCACAGTATTCCAATCTATTGGATTTTTATTTTCTTCTTTCTTAATTTTTTCTTCTTTATAAACGATATAAATATGATCTCCTACACGTACTTTAGGGTAAATTTTAAATAATCCAAAATTTATTGTTCTTTTGGCTTGTCCACCAGGGCTTTCAACATAAATTTTGGATTTTTTGGCTTTTTTATGGAATCCGCCACCGTATTTGTTTACATAAAATCTTGTGTTTTTGTTGTAATGAACTGGAATGTTTATAGTTCCAAATTCTGATACTTTAGGAAATCTAACAGCTCCTGATAATTTAATAAAATCTTGTGTTCTAGGAATGACTATTTTATCACCAGAACGAATAATGTAATCAAATCTTTTTTCACCTTTATCTATCAAATTTTTTAAATCTAAAACAGTAAAAGCACTTCCGTCGATAGCGTTAGCTCGATCAATATATGCACCTTCTAAAAATGCCCATTCTGTTAAGCCTCCAGCTCTAGCTAATAAATCGCTTATCCTTTCATCTTTAGACGAGATAATGTAAGATCCAGGATATTTCACCTCTCCTTCAATGGTCACAAAATCATTTTCTTTAAACATTGGGTTTTTACGAACCATTACAACATCACCAGGTAATAATTTATAATTTTTATTTTTAGCCGACAAAATATCTGCGTCAATTTCTACAACTTCTATAGTTTGTTTGCCCATAGCAGTTTTTGTTTTTAAATCATATTTTCGGGTAATTTCAACTTTTGTTAAATCTGATTCTGGTAAAACTCCACCTGCCATAAATAATAAATCGGCTAATGTGTAGTTTTCAGAGTATTCAAATTTATTTGGATTTCTAACACTCCCTAAAATTTGAACATTAAATTCATCGTTAAATTCCTTTTTAGACACAACAGTTAATTTGTCAAATTCCATTAATTCTGTTTTTGATGTACCAGATAATTCGTTGTTTAAATTGATTTCTATTTTTTCATATGAATAATCTTCTTTTAATCTACGAATAAAGGCTTTTTCAATATAAGCTGTAGTTTTTAGTCCCTCTGCTCTTGTAATTAAGTCTTTTACTGTCATTCCCCTTGTATATAAAAATGAACCAGATAAATTTACTTCTCCAGAAATTTCTACTCGATTTCTTATTTCTGAAGGTATTAACTTCACCTCAATTCTATCGCCATCTTTTAAAATAAAATTCTTTTTAGTTTTAACCAAGTCAGCATAAGGAACTTCAATTAAAATATCTTTGTTGTCTTGATATCTATATAAATTTATGAATTCAGTATATGCTGAGGATAAAATTCCACCTGAATACTCAAGTAATTCTATGATTCCTTCATTAGGTTTTAATTCGTACAACTCTTGTCGTTTAACCTTACCTTTCAATTCTACAACATTCCCAATATTATTAACAACAATAAAGTCGTTTTCCATTAAAAAGAAATCATTTTCAAAACTAGGATTTTTTAAAAATGTGTAAACGTCTAGAATTTTTACAGTTTTACCGGCTCTTTTTACCTCAATATTCCTAATTGTTCCATTTTTGTTAATTCCTCCAGCTAATGATAATATATTAAAAACGGAGTTAATTGCAGGAACAGAGTAGGTGCCAGGATTTTTTACCTCTCCCACAATATTTACACGAATAACCTTGGAGTAATTTAACTCGATGCTGATTTGCGAATTATTTAAATCGTAAGAAGATGAAAATCTCGATTTTATAATTTGTTGAGCTTGCGCAAAAGTATTTCCCTTTAAGTAAATTTTACCCACTATTTTTGGCTGAATAGCTCCGTCGTCGTCTATACGATAAACGCCTGAATGTTCCGAATAACCCCAGATATTTACAGTAATTTCATCACCTACACCTAAAATATAATTTGAAGGAGCTTTAATATGGGTTGCGCTTTCATAAACTTTTAAATTTTTATTATTAAATAAATCTCTTCCATATACATAGGGGTCATTGTTGTTAACTGAGGGAGATTCTGATGGTTTAACTTCTTCTTCTTTCGTTGCTTCTTTATCTACAACAACTTCTTTGATGGTTTCATTTTTTGCAGGTGAACTTGGAGTTGTTGGATTAACTCCATATTGTCTCGAAAGGCGTTCGATATCTGCTTGCGAAACTCCATATGCATCTAAATCGCTTTTACTAACCGATGAAGGACTGATACCTTGTAATTGAGAGGGGATTTGTGCAAAAACAAAAAGATTAGATAAAATTAAAAATATAAATAACTTTTTTAACATGTACTTTTATTTAGTAATTAATTGAAAACATTACATGATTTCAAAATCAAGACGCAAATATATAAACTAAATAGTTTATCTCCATAGTAAAATCAAAAAAATCTATGGAAACAAATTAATGAAAAATATCAAACGAATATCAAGTAATTAATTGGTAGTTAGATGCTTTTTACAGTACACTTTCCGTTTTTAACTAAAAACTTTAATTTTTGTCCAAAAATAATTGCTCTATTATCCGATGAATGTCCGGCTGGGAAACCCGTAAAAATAGGTATGTTTAAATTTTTACAATACTCAAATATAATTTCATACGAATTTTTACCAAAGGGAAGTGCGCCATCTTTCATGTCGGTAAAATTACCAACAATTACACCTGCTAAATCAACCAATAAATTGTTTCTTTTTAAATTTTGCATCATTCTATCTACATGATAAAAATATTCGGCTAAATCCTCCAGAAACAAAATGTATTTCCCTCTTTTTAAACCAGATGAAGAGCCTAATAAGCTATATATTACAGATAAATTTCCACCAATCACTTCTGCTTCTGTTTCGCCATCTTTACACAATTCGGGAAAGGCAGAATTTACTTGATAATGTATATTTTGATGAAATAAAACCGAGTAAATACTTTGTAAAGCCGCTTCAGAATTTTCTTTAAAAAATACTGGCATGCTGGCGTGTAAAGTGGGTAAATTAATTTTTTGATACAAATGATTGTGAAATACTGTAAAGTCGCTAAAACCTACTAGCCACTTGGGATGTTTTGCCAAAGCACTAAAATCTAATTGATCAATAATTCGAGCACATCCATAACCACCTCTGGCGCTAAAAATTACATCAATAGAATCATTATTAAGCATTTCTTGAAAATCTAAAGCTCTTTCTTCATCTGTTCCAGAAAACAAATATTCACCTGTCCCGATAGTTTTGCCCAATTTCACTTCTAAACCCCAACTTTCAAAAACCTCTATAGCATATGCAATTTCCTTAAAATCAATCCGTTTTGCAGGTGCTACAATTCCTACACAATCTCCTGGTATTATTTTTTTAATTTGCATATTTTACCAAATAAAAACATAAATGGATATAGAGAAAAATCCTAATAAAAATCCTAACAAAACTTGCATGGGTGTGTGCGCTTTTAAATATAATCGAGCAAAACCTACGCTTCCTGCAAGGAGTATAGACGTAATTAAATGATTAAATAATATCGAACTCCATACATTTAAAACAAAAAACATCCCACACAAACCTCCAATACCTATCATATGGGCGCTAATTTTCCAAGATAAAGATATAACTCCAGCTAATAATATAGAGATAACTGCTCCTAAAATAAAAATATTTACAACAACAGGTGCTTTAAAATCGCTTAAATCTCCACTAAAAAAATAAAATAATACATACATTAAACCTGTAAATAGAAATGGATAAGTGCGTTCGCGTTTATCTTCCATGCTTAAACTGGTAATATATCCCGATTTTTTTAATACTAAAGCAAATATTGTAGGAGCTAAAAAGGTAAATACAAAACACCAAATTATAAATAAATAGGCATCCCATAAATCTTTTCCATAATTCCATCTGCTAAATCCGGGTATTTTGTAGGATAAAAAAAGCAGTAAAACACCATAGGTTGGCATTAATAGGGGGTGGAGTAAAACCGAAATTTTATGCGATAATCTATAAATCCAATTGAATCGTAAAGAATTTTGCACCGCCTTTTGTTATATTATTTGTGATAATTCGTTTTTTAAATTATCAATGGCTTTAATTTCTATAGGATCTACTTTTCTGTTTTCTGCAATATAAACCGATACCCAGTCGGTTAAATATACCATGTACAACACTTCTTGCAGTTCGCTTTCACCTTGAGATGAAATGGTTTGTACATCGGATGCAAATTGACTAACAACATCTTTTGTTAAATCCATTCTTTTGGTTACTCTTTCATGATCTTTTTTAAAATGTAAAAACACCACACTTAAATCTTCGTTTTTTGTGGTCCATCCTACAATTTCGTTGTGATTCATTTCAGGGAATTTATTGCTCCAACACAACTGTTTTGCGTTTTCGGCTATTTGCTGGCAAAATCTTATTGCTACACCATTGTATTTAGAGGATGAGTAAATAACCGCAATTTTATCAGTTAATTTATCTGCAATTTGTTTGGCTTGAGATTGAATACCTAATAAATTAGCATTTAAATAGTTTATAGTTTTTTGTGCATCTATTTTCCATGAATCATTTATAAATCCATAATGCTGAAAAAGAGCGTGTTGTGCTATTAGTGAATAAGCAAAACAAGTGCGCGGAGGAAATCCTCCAGGAACTTTTATCCAGTTGTATTTATTTTCGGTAGCTATTTGTGCCACTTCTCCTCCCGAACTTATGCATGCAATTTCACATTTTTTTTGTTGAGCTTGCATAATACAGGATGAAATTTCCTCGGTATTACCCGAATAGGAGGAAACAATTACCAAAGTATTTTGATTTGCAAAGTAAGGGATATCATAATCGTTAATTACATTTACAGGAACATTTATTTTCCCTTCCATTAATTTTGCTATAATTTGGCCTGCAATTCCAGAGCCTCCTAAGCCGCAAATTACAATGTTATTTAACTGATTTTTAGCTGGATAAAAAACTGTTGACTCAACAATTTTTAACGCATTTTCAATTTGCCCACTAGTACCTAAAACGTAATCTCTCATAAAAAACTCACAGTTGTAATTTTCGAATTTAGTAAAAACAATTGAAACAAAAAAAAGTGACAATGTTTATATAAAAAATTTCGATAACGTTTTATCATATAAATATGTTGTGTTATACAAAAATTATTACCTTTGTTCCCATATTTTAAAAAAAATGTTCAACAACTTCGTCATTTCTTTTTACAATTTTAGTATTATAAGGCCCAGGCCCTTATAGGGGGGCTAACTTTTTGGTTCCATACGTTGGAACTGGGTGGATACCATTCATTTAAAAATTCAATTAATACTAAATTACTTTTAAACAAAATGACTATAGATATATTGGTTGCTAACGAAAATCATACACAATATGCTCAAATTATTGTGGATATGATTGAGGATGCGGCAAAAAAAAGAGGAACTGGTATTGCCAAACGTAAACCAGAATATATTGAACAAAAAATGTTGGAAGGCAAAGCGATAATTGCTTTAGAAAACGGCACCGTTGCAGGTTTTTGTTATATAGAATCCTGGGGACATGATAAATATGTGGCAAACTCTGGTTTAATTGTAAACGAAATTTATAGAGGAGAAGGCTTAGCAAAGAAAATTAAACTAAAAGCTTTCGAGTTATCCCGAACCAAATTTCCTAATGCTAAATTATTTGGTTTAACTACTTCGTTACCTGTTATGAAAATCAACTCGGAATTAGGTTACAAACCTGTTACTTTTAGCGAGTTAACTGATGATGAAGATTTCTGGAAAGGCTGTCAGAGCTGCGTAAATTACGATATTTTAACTCGTACAAACCGCAAGCATTGTTTGTGTACAGGAATGCTAATGGATCCCAACGCTCCAAAAAAAGATTAATTTATATTTATTTCCTACACAAAAATTGTACTTTTGCTTAGCTTTAAAAAGCTAACTTGTTAATTTATTGATATTGTAAACTATGAAAAAAGTTGTTTTAGCCTATAGTGGTGGTTTAGATACTACTTATTGTGTAAAGTATTTAGCGGATAAGGGATACGAAGTACACGCTGTTTTAATTGATACCGGAGGGTTTACCCAAGAGGAATTGGATAGGGTTGAAAAAAGAGCTAATTCTATTGGTTTAGCTTCTTATAAATGTATTAACGTTACGCAAGATTTTTATCAAAAATGTATTAAATATTTAATTTTTGGTAACATACTAAAAAACAATACCTATCCTTTAAGTGTTAGTGCCGAAAGGATTTTTCAGGCGGTTGCTATTGCAAAATATGCTAAAGAATTAAAAGCGGATGCTATTGCGCATGGTAGCACTGGCGCTGGGAACGACCAAGTTAGATTTGATATGGCGTTTCATATTATTTATCCCGAAGCAGAAATTATTACGCCTATCCGCGACCAGAAATTATCCCGCGAAGAAGAAATTGCTTTTTTACAAAAACATGGTATCGAGGGAAATTGGGAAAAGTCGTTATACTCTGTAAATCAAGGTATTTGGGGAACAAGTGTGGGCGGTAAGGAAACTTTAACATCTGATAAATTTTTACCAGATAGTGCTTTTCCTTCGCAAGTTACCGAGTTTGAACCTAGTGAAGTTACTTTAACTTTTGAAAAAGGGGAATTTGTGGGTTTAAACGGACAAAAAATGGCACCTGTTGAGGCTATCCATGCTTTAAACAAATTGGGAAGTAAGTACGGTATTGGTAGAGATATTCATGTGGGCGATACAATTGTTGGGATTAAAGGTAGAGTAGGTTTTGAAGCATCGGCTCCTTTAATCATTATTAAAGCGCATCATACTTTAGAAAAACATACTTTAACCAAATGGCAGTTGTACTGGAAGGAGCAATTGGCAAATTGGTATGGTAATTTATTGCACGAAGGGCAGTTTTTAGATCCTGTAATGAGAAATATCGAGGCTTTTTTAACCGATACACAACAATTTGTTACTGGTGAGGTAAGGGTGAGGTTACATCCTAACTATTTCCAGGTTTTAGGTATTACATCTGTGCATGATTTAATGAATAGTAATGCAGCTAAGTATGGTGAAACCAATACTTTATGGGAGGGTAATGATGTGCGTGGTTTCTCTAAGATTGCAGCTGTACAAAATATTATTTTTAACAAGGTTAATGGTGGGATTTTAGAAAATTAATATTTAAAATCACATTTTAACACTAGTAATTGATTGGAAGCTTTTGTAAATTAATTTAAAATTTATAGCTTTGTAAATCAATTGTCAATAGTAATAACTATTAAATACGTATCAAATGAATGTTAATGTAATTGCAGAGTTTTTAAAAGCGTTTTTCTACAAAACTTTTGAAATTTTACCAGTAATTGGTAACTCTTTAAACTATTTATATATTGTTATTTTGTTTGTTTTATTTGTTTATTGGCTATCAGTTTTAGCTAAAACTCAAAAAAACGAAAGACAATACAGATAAAAAATACTTATTCCTAAATAAAAAAGGTACTTCGAATTTATAATCGGGGTACCTTTTTATTTTATACCTATGTGATGTTTCAAAATTTCTCCCAAAAAATACTACTTTTAATTTTTTGTATTAGTTCTTGTAGCATTTTTGCTCAAAACAACACCTTGTTGTATCAGTTTAAAAAAAACGGACATAAAGATATTTTTGTTTTCGGCACAATACATGTGGCTAAAAACGAGTTGTTTAACGTCAATCAATCGCTAAACAAAGTTATCAAAAAAGTAGATAGTGCTTACTTTGAAATTATACCTAACGAAATGGAAATGATGCAAGCGATTCAGCCGTATTTATATCAATCGGATTCCTTATCCTTAAAAAATTACTTAAATCCTAAGCAGAAAAAATTAGTTTCTACATTTTTAATACAGCATTTCGGGAACGATAATTTCATTAATTTTCATCCGCTGATTATTAATTTATCTATTCATCAAACGTATTATGCCAAAACAGATGCTAAAGCAATGGATAGTTATTTTTTAGAGAAATTTGAAAAAAGTAAAAAAGGCGTAGGGCAGTTAGAAAGTATTCAGTATCAATTAAATTTGTTTAATCAACGTCCAATCTACCAACAAATTAACGAAGTGTTGAATAGTATTGAAAATTACGACAAACATAAAAATGATTTACAACAACTTTTTGATATTTATGCTACACAAAATTTGGATAGTATTTACAATTTTATGTTGGAAGAAATGAATGCAGAAGAAAGTAAAACTTTTTATTTAGAAACTTTATTAAATATAAGAAATCTTGAAATGACCGAGAAAATAAGTGATTTATCACTAAAATCTTCTACCATTTACTTTATAGGTGCAGCTCATTTACCAGGCGAAAAAGGTATAATTAATTTACTACGCCAAAAAGGATTTAGTGTAAGTCCCTTAAATTAATAACTTTTTTTGTTGAATATTTAGCATAAAGTTTACATAATTACATTAAATTTGTTTGCATTGCATAAAAATTACAATTAGTGATTAATTTAGGAACTTCAACTTTACAAGATTTAAATATTTGTAAACAAAAAGAGTTTTTGTTGGTTAACCAACAAGGAACGGTTTGTAATACTACTGTTCCTTTTTTAAACACTAGAAAATATCATGGTTTGTACGCTAAAAGGTTACCAGAACTTAGCGATTTTAATCATATTTATATCCATAGTATTGAGGAAGTTGTAAAAATAAATAATCATACTTTTGAGTTGGGCTGTAAAAATTACGATTCTAACATTCAGCCAAAGGGCTATCAATTTTTACAAAAGTTTACTTGGAAAAAAAATCCGCAATGGATCTATAATTTAAACGATGTTTTACTTCAAAAAGAAATAGTTTTACATCCTGAAAAAAATCATTTATATATTGCTTACACTAACAATAGTAAAGAAAATATAGAGATAGAGGTATATCCATTTTCCTCCTTCAGAGAAATTCATCAGCTTACTTTTGCTAATCCTTTAGATAATTTACAACTACAACAAATTGATAAAGGCATTGCTTTGCAACAATATCCAACTCACGATACTATTTATGTGCAATGGAATACCAATAATAATTTTACTGCTTTAAATTATTGGCATTATAATTTAGAATATTCAGAGGAAAAAAATAGAGGCTACAATAGTAATGAAGATGTGTATATTTGCGGGAAATTTAATTTGCAAATACCTCCTAATGAAACAATTGTGTTGCGAATTGCGGATGAAGTTTTAAATGCAGATTCGATTGCAAACGATTTTACGATTTTACTTAATGCATTAAAACCTATCCAAAATCAGGAAGAAGCATTGCTTTTTTCTGCGCAACAATTTATTTCCAAAACACCACACAAAGGTTTCGAAATTTGTGCAGGTTTTCCTTGGTTTGGCCGTTGGGGACGCGATACTTTTTTAGCTTTACCAGGTTTAATGACAGCCCTAAACCAACACGATTTTGCTTTTGAAGTTATTGATGCCATGGTGAAAGATTTAAAAAATGGCTTGTTTACCAATATTGGTATTGGTGGAAGAGCTAAATATAACTCTGCGGATGCATCTTTATACTTTTTTTGGACCCTACAACACTTAAGTGAGCGTACTTCTAAAAAATTGATTTGGGAAAAATATCAAAATGCGATAAAAAATATTTTAAGTTCCTATAAAAATGGAACTTTTTACAATATTCATTGTTCCGATAACGGATTGTTATATGCTGGTGATGAGGGAGTTGCTTTAACGTGGATGGATGCAGTGATTGGTGATTTTGCTGTTACTCCACGAAGAGGTTGGGCGGTGGATTTAGTAGCTTTGTGGTACAATGCTATTTGTTTTTCGTTGGAATTGGCAACGGAAGCAAATGATTTGGATTGGGTGAATGAATGGAAAGATTTACCAAACAAAATACAAACAAACTTTGAACAATTGTTTTGGGATGAGGAAAAAAAATATTTAGCAGATGTGGTTACTCCAAATAATACCGACTGGAGTTTGCGTCCTAATCAGATTTTTGCACTATCTTTACCTTATCCTTTAATTAAAGACAAAAAAGCAGAGTTATCACTTGATACAATCACTCAACATTTGCTAACTCCTAAAGGTCTTAAAACTCTTTCCGCAAACCATACCAGCTACAAAAGTAGATACGAAGGCGGACAAATTGAACGTGATTTAAGTTATCATCAAGGTATTGTTTGGCCTTGGTTATTAGGTAATTATGCTGATGCTTTGTACAAAGTATATGGTAAAAATTGCCTAGAAAACTTAAAAAACATTTGGAGTAATTTTGAGGAAGATATGTATAACAGTGGTTTATATTCTATCTCCGAAATTTATGATGCTGAAGAACCTTACTTACCTAAAGGTACCATTTCGCAAGCATGGAGTGTGAGCGAGTTGTTACGTATAAAAAAATTAATTGACCAATTAGAAAAAAGTTAAACAATGAGTAAAAAAACTAAAGTTTTGATGTTTGGCTGGGAATTTCCCCCTGAAATTTCTGGAGGATTAGGTACCGCTTGTTACGGTTTAGTAAGTGGATTAATAGAAAACAATGTGGATGTTTTATTTGTTGTTCCTAAACTATTTGGTAAAGAAGATACCCAAAAATTTAGATTGGTAAATGCTATGGATACTGAAGTAAATTTTGGTTCCGAAAAATTCAGACAAAATATCCTAAAAGCACAACATCTACAAATTAATTCAAATATATTACCTTACGTTTCTCCAAATGAATACGCAAAACCAACCCAGTTTTCGTTTGATAAAATTAACGAATATGGTGTGAATTTTCGTACAAAATTTAGTTTTAACGGGGGATATGGTCAGGATTTATTAGCCGAAGTATCCAAATATGCTTTGGTAGCTATGCAAATTGCTGCCGATAACGAATTTGATATTATTCATGCGCACGATTGGTTAACTTATCCTGCTGCAATCATGGCAAAGGAAATTAGTGGAAAACCATTAGTTGTTCATGTGCATGCCACCGAATTTGATAGATCGGGCGAACATGTGAATCAGGCGGTTTATGATATGGAACGTCGTGGTGTCCACGCTGCGGATAGGGTGATTTGTGTAAGTAGATTAACCCGACGAATTGTGATTAACCGTTATGGTGTGGATCCAAGTAAAGTTTTTGTGGTACACAACGCAGTTGAACCTAGAGAGAAAAAAATATACCCAGAAAAGGCTTTGAAGGATAAAAAAATTGTTACCTTTTTAGGTAGAATTACTTTCCAAAAAGGTCCTGATTATTTTGTGGAAGCGGCGAAAAAAGTTTTGGAAAAAATGCCAGATGTACATTTTGTAATGGCTGGAAAAGGGGATATGTATTTAGGTTTGGTGGAACGTGTTGCGCAGTTGAAAATGAGTAGTAGATTCCATTTTACTGGATTTTTAAATCATTTCGAAACCAACAATTTGTATGGTATGTCGGATATTTACATTATGCCATCCGTTTCTGAGCCTTTTGGTATTACTCCTTTGGAAGCTATGCGAACGGGAGTTCCTGTTATTATATCTAAACAATCTGGTGTTGCCGAAGTTTTAGAAAATGCTATTAAAATTGATTTTTGGGATGTAGATGCTTTAGCAAATTGTATTATTGGTTTGTTAGAATATCCAGAATTGGCTAAAAAATTAGCCGAAGAAGGTGCTAAAGAAGTAGAAAACATGAAGTGGGAATACTCTGCCCTGAGAGTAAATGAGGTGTACAACGATGTGTTGTACAAATAATATTAAGTTTAAAATGTAATTGTATGCAAAACATTTGTTTATATTTTCAGGTTCATCAACCTATGCGTTTAAAATCGTACAGGTTTTTTAATATTGGTAGTGAAAGTAATTATTTCGACGACCTTGCTAATCGTGAAATTTTAAACAAAGTAGCCTTAAAATGTTATTTGCCAACAAATGCCTTATTACTTAAAATAATTGAGGAAAATCCCGAATTTAAAGTAAGTTTTTCTTTATCTGGTATCCTTATCGATCAGTTAGAACTCTATGCTCCAGAGGTTTTGGAAAGTTTTAAATCTTTAGCTAAAACGGGTAAGGTAGAGTTTTTAGGCGAAACGTATGCGCACTCTTTGGCTTGTGTAAAAAGTTTTGAGGAATTTAAATATCAAGTAGAGTTACATAGTGCTAAAATAGAACAACTGTTTAATCAAAAACCTACTACTTTTAGAAATACCGAATTAATTTTTGCCGATTATATTGCACAATGGGCGCAAAAATTGGGTTTTAAAACTATTTTAACGGAAGGTGCTGATAAATTTTTGCAATGGCAAAGTCCCAATTTTTTATACAACAGTGAGGCGGCTCCAGGCTTAAATTTATTACTAAAAAACTATAAATTAAGTGATGATATTGCATTTAGATTTTCGGATAAAAACTGGAGTGAATACCCTTTAACAGCCGAAAAATATAACAGTTGGTTAAATAACATTGATGCTTCTCATCAAATTGTAAATCTATTTATGGATTACGAAACTTTTGGCGAACACCAATGGGAAGATACAGGGATTTTTGAGTTTTTACAAACTTTACCTCAGTTGGTTATACAATCTAAAAAATTTAGTTTTATCACCCCATCTGAAGCAGAAAAATATCATACTGCTGTAAATAGTTTAAGTATTCCTTATCCTGTTTCTTGGGCAGATACTGAACGCGATTTATCTGCTTGGTTAGGTAATCCATATCAAGACGATACTTTTGAAAAGTTGTATAGTTTAGAGGAGAAAATGAAAGAAGTAAGCGACGAAAAACTGAAAAAAGATTGGTTGTACTTGCAAACTAGTGATCATTTTTATTATATGTGTACCAAACATTTCGATGATGGGGCTGTTCATCATTATTTTAATCCTTTTGGTAATCCTTACGATGCGTATATTATTTTCACGAATGTGTTAACTGATTTTGAAAATCGTGTCAATAATCATTTAAAAATAAGCGCAGCGCAGAAAGCTGATTTAAGTGGGTCGTTAGAACATTTTAAAAACTTTTTACCAAAAGGGTATTCGATTTAGTTTAATTCATTTTTACTCCATAAAAAAAACACCTAATAGGTTCCAAAAAACTGTTAGGTGTTTTTTTATATAAGGTTTGTTTTATTTTCTTATTTAAACGTTAAAAACGCTTTCGTTTATCGATTGATATTTTTCCTCCAAAAATTTAATAAATCCTTTAGCAACTGGGGATAATTTTTTTTGTTTTAACCAAACTAAACGCCAATAGGTTTTTAAAGGTAAATTTTGATGTGGATGAATTTTAATTATCTTTTCTTTTAATTCGTATCGCATCCCTAAAATAGGCATAATGGAACAACCGTAACCGGAGCAAACCATTTGTTTAACAGCTTCATTTGATGTAAGTTGTATAATTTTTGATGGTACAATACCATTGTCTAATAAAAACTTTTCCATTTGTTTTCGTGTGGCAGATCCTTCTTCTCTAACTACAAAAGGAATGCTTGCTAAATCAATATTTTTAATTTTACTAGAGGTAAATAAATGCAAATTATTTTCTAATAACACCATTTCTTCCGTTTCCATATCGGTATTATCAATGGGCATCGATATAAATGCAAAATCAATCTGATTGCTTAATAATAATTTCACAACTTCATCTCTGTTACTTACCATCAAATTAAAATCTATACTAGGATGATTTTCTAAAAAGCTGCTTAAATAATAGGGGATGATATACTTCCCTGTGGATGCGGATGCAATTTTTAGTTTACCAGATAATAATCCTTTGTAATCGTTACAAGTATATTGTATTTCCTCAAATTCGGCTAAAATTCTTTTGGCAATTTCGTAAATATTAAATCCAAAATCTGTAATAAAAATTCGTCGGTTTACAATTTCGGTTAAGGGTAAATCAAATTGATCTTGTAATTTTTTTAACTGAATACTAACCGCAGGTTGTGTCATAAATAACAAATTAGCAGCTTTGGTTACACTTTTTGTTTCTACAATTTTAGCAAAAACGTTTAATTGATGGATAGTATAGTTCATAAGTTATTATTTATAACAAATGTAATAAATTAAAATATTTAAACATGAATAATTTCTATTAATTTTGAAAAAAATATAAGCTATGGAAAATATAAGTTATCAACTCGCAAGTTCTTACATGGACGAATTAAAGTTTACGGATAAGTTAATGGTTGTTCCGGCAATTAGTAAAAAGAAATTAATTGGTTTTAATGCTGTTTTGTTGGAAGACGAATTTGAATTAGAGCTTAACTATAAGCTTCATAAAATTTGTGGAGATATGTTCGATGTTACATTACAAAAACAATCTTACAACCAAACCAAAGTTATTGTTAAAGCACATAAACATATCATTGACAACGGTGGAGTTTTTTACAAATCTATACTTTCGGTCCTCAAAGATTTTGTGAACGAAGGTATATATTTTTACTCCATACACAACATCTACTCTAAGTAATCTTAGAGTAGATGTTTTAAATTTGCTCGTAAAATTTGTGCGTATTTAATTATGATTTCTTGAGTTAATGTTTTCTCTTGATTCATTTTAAGTAAAACAGGCAATTTAGTATATTTTTCGATATAATCTTCGCCAGATTCATTCGGTTCCCCATTAAAAACTAAACCTACTATTTTTATATTGTTAGCTTTTAAAATTTCAAAAGTTAATAAGGTATGATTTATACTTCCTAAATAATTTTTTGAAACGATAACTACTGGTACATTAAGATGTTTAATTAAATCCAAAACTGTTTGGGAATTATTTAAGGGCACCAATACACCTCCAGCTCCTTCAATAATTAAATGGTTATCTGTTTTTGGTAAATGGATTTTATTTAAATCAATCTCAACACCATCAATTTCTGCCGATGTATGCGGTGAAAGGGCTTGAGTTAATAAATATTTTTCGTGATGAAAATTTGTTTTTTCATTACTAATTAAATTTTTTACGGTATCTCTATCTAATTCATCTAAGTTGCCTGATTGTAAAGCTTTAAAATAATCTGCTTGTAAAGCTTCTGTAAAAATTGCAGATACAATTGTTTTCCCTACTTCTGTTCCAATTCCTGTTATAAAAATTTGCATATTGGTATATTTTTATGGGTTACAAAAATCACAAAATTGTGGATCTTCATATTGTTTGTTAACTTTTTCTGTTAATTTATAATTACATTTTTTACATTCTTTGATGGTATACGCTATACTTTTAGTGGGTAAACCACAAGATATACATGGTAAACCACTTTGAGTTTGGGTAATTACAAATCCGGGGGTATTACATTTTGGACAAATAGATAGTATGTTTTCTAGTAGGTTTTCAACAGCTTTTTCAATTGATTTTTGTCTTTTGGGATTATGCATAGCACGTAAATCTGTTTCAATACAAAGAGGGAATTTTACTTTGGATTTTAAAATATTTCTATTCAATTCTTGATAATTTTGTGCATTTTTACAAATTATTTCACCTTCTTCATCTTTGCTTTTTACAATTACATTTTGTTTAGGAAAGTCTATTTGAATCAAAAATTGATTCAACTCATCCCAATTTCCAATTATTTTTTTTTCGTAACATACATCAGTTGTTCGGTTTACGCCATATATTTCTAGTTCATTTTTTAAATCAATTAATACAACCCATTCTTCATTATAGGTTGTAAAATAATATAATGGATGATTACCAAAGGATCCTTCGCTAGCTAATGCAAAATCTAAATTATACTTTTTTATAGCTGCTAAACACTTTTGTTTAACAGTTTCTTTTGCTGATTTTGTACGTTCAATTTCACCCGAAAAACTTCCAAATTTATCGGTGTCGAAATTTTCTGGTGCAAAATACTCTCCTTTTAAAGTGGATTGTAATACTTTTTCAAATATTTTTTCTTTGCCGTGTTTAGTGGCTACTATGATTTTTCTATTTTCAAACATATAAAACTAAAAAAGTCTCCATAGAAATATGGAGACTAATTTACTTAATTTAATATTATTGTCCCTGACCTAATGAAAAAGCAGGTTTTCCGTTAAATTCGTACAAGTTTTCGGTTTTAATTACCTCAACACCATTTTCACTTGCTTTTTGTAGTAATTGGATAATGTTTTTATTAGCAAAACCTTCTTTACCCATATAACGACATCTCCAGTGGTCGGTACAAAAAGTTTCTTTAAAACCTTCTGGCCAAACTTTTATACCTCTGTTACTAATCATTACAATCTCTGCGTTATCTAAATTTAAACCCTGCATAACAGCGCCTAATTCATCTGCAGATTTTTTAGGGTCATGAACAAAAATGTCAACTCCAACTAACTTTTTAGGTGCTGGAGCTTTACGTACATATTTAGGTAAATTCATAGTACCGTTTGCAGCATATTTTACAGCTTTTAATTTTTGAGGCACCTGACCTAAATTTGCAATAATTGCATCTGCAAACTCACTTGTACCTACTTTTTGTTTACTCACACCTTCTGTATAAATATCGTACGTATGAATACCATCCTCGATAGTTTTTAACCAAGCATTTTGTACCTTTTCGGCAACTTCAGTTTGTCCTATATGCGTTAACATTTGGATTGCACCATTTAATAATCCACTAGGATTTGCCAAATTTTGCCCTGCTCTTCTAGGTGCAGAACCATGAATAGCCTCAAACATCGCACATTCTTCACCAATATTAGCCGAACCTGCTAAACCAACCGAACCAGCAATTTGCGCAGCAACGTCCGATAATACATCTCCATATAAATTTGGCATCACAATAACATCAAATGCTTCTGGAGTATCTGCCATTTTAGCCGCGCCTATATCAATAATCCAGTGCTCATTTTCAATCTCTGGATATTCTACAGCTATTTCATCAAAAACTTTATGAAATAAACCATCTGTTTGTTTCATGATGTTATCTTTGGTGAAACAAGTTACTTTTTTTCTGCCGTATAGTTTAGCATATTCAAAAGCATATCTAACGATTTTTTCACAACCCGGACGGCTAATTAATTTTAAACATTGTACAACTTCATCTGTTTGTTGATGCTCAATTCCTGCATACAAATCCTCCTCATTTTCACGGATAATTACAATATCCATTACAGGATGTTTTGTTTGTACATAAGGATGTAAACTCACACAAGGACGAACATTAGAGTATAAGCCTAAAAATTTACGTGTAGTAACATTTAAACTTTTATATCCTCCACCTTGTGGCGTGGTAATAGGCGCTTTTAAAAAGATTTTGTTTCTTCTAATAACATCCCATGATTCTTTTGAAATACCAGCTGTATTTCCCGATAAATAAACTTTTTCACCCACCTCAATCTCTTCGATTTTAATTTTAGCGCCCGCGGCTAAAATTACTTTTAGAGTTGCATCCATAATTTCCGGACCAATTCCATCTCCTTTTGCTACTGTAATTGTTTGCATAATAAAATGTTTTAAAGTTTATGATTTCAAAATTAAAACATTTAATTCATAAGTAATTATTTATATATTATATATAGTTTATAATTTAAAATTATGAACTTGCGAAATGAAACAAAAAAAGGGTGGAGAATCCACCCTTAGTTTAAAATATTTAGATTCCTAGTTTGCATCTAACGCTTGTATAAATCCATTTTTGTTATAATTTTTGTCAGAAAAGTCTGTGTATTTCCAAATCCAAAAATATGTTCCTGCTGGAACTGCTCTACCATTAAATTTACCATCCCATATAGGATTTAAATCATTTGATTCATACATTTTAACACCCCATCTATTATATATTTCTAAATTACTAATTAGTATTCCTGTTTCATTGCAAATAGGACTGAATATTCTATTTAATTCATTGTCTCCATTTGGAACAAATACATTTGGGAGTTTACAATCATTTGGTTCACAATAAACACCAATTTTAATACCTGCTGTATCACTACAATTATTTTCATCAGTTACCGTAACGATTAAATATATTGGAGCTTGATTAACAGTATTAGTTGATTGGTTTGCAGCTTGTCCGTTACTCCAAACTATAGTTGGGTTATTTGCAGTTGTTGTTACAGTTACATCAACAGTTTGATTTTTTCTAACACAAATTACAGTGTCATTTTGTGAAATTTCTACCGCTGGAATAGGGTTGATATCAAAAGTAAAAGGATCATTAATAGTATCTCTACAATCTGTATTATTTCCATTGATTATTACTACATAATACGTTCCTGCTTCATCAACACTTAAGGTATTGCTATTGCTCTCAATAATTAAATCACCTGATGAAATTGAGTTACGATACCAAGCATAAGTGTTTGTGATAGAATTATCTATATCTGCAATTGCTGTTAAAATTTTAGTTTCTCCTGTACAAGCAGTATTATCACCTGTAATTGATGTGTTGCTTGGTGTTGTATTTACAGTAAATCCAAATGGTGCATCTACAGTATCTCTACAACTGTTGTTGTTTCCATTTGTTACTACAACATAATAATTGCCAGATTGATTAACATTTAATGTGTTTGTTGTGTTATTTGGGATTAAGTTACCTGCTGTAACACTTGTACGGAACCAAGAATATGTGTTTAAAACATTATTATCAACAGTAGAATTAGCAGTTAAAGTTGTTGATTCACCAGTACAAACATTATTGTCCCCAGTAATATTTGTGTTTGTAGGAGTTTGATCTACTGTAAAAGCAAATCCTGTATTGTTAGTGTCGCTACAAGCTGTATTTGTAGAGTTGCTAATTACCACAAAATAAGTTCCTGATTGAGTAGCTGTTAAAGTGCTATTCGTTTCACCTGAAATTAAAGTTGCTGGAGTAACTGATGTAAGATACCAAGCATAGTTATTCGTTACATTATTATCAATAGTACCGTTTGCAGTTAAAATCGAATTTTGACCAGTACAAACCGAATTATCACCTGTAATATTAACATCAGTTGGTGTTTGAGCAAC
>JACCDH011768083.1_pt1 | contig 26790 bp, 23 predicted proteins | sample 7442481 | NCBI WGS metagenome assembly JACCDH01 (sample SAMN15323433, study PRJNA562643) | freshwater metagenome | isolation source: river surface water | place: USA:Blue River Watershed | collected 2017-08-15 | reverse complement strand
GCTCATGCGGCGGTTGCCTTCGAATTCGAAAGGCTTGGTCACCACACCCACGGTGAGGATGCCCATCTCTTTGGCGATGCGGGCAATCACAGGGGCTGCCCCGGTGCCGGTGCCGCCGCCCATGCCGGCGGTGATGAACAACATGTGCGAGCCTTCGATGGCTGCACGGATGTCGGCTTCAGCGCTCTCGGCGGCTTCGCGGCCTTTTTCGGGCTTGCTCCCAGCGCCCAGGCCGGTTTGGCCGAGCTGAATGAAGCGGTGCGCTGCACTGCGGGCCAAAGCCTGTGCATCGGTGTTGGCGCAGACAAACTCAACGCCCTGGACGTTGCGCTCGATCATGTGCTCGACAGCGTTGCCGCCGCCACCACCGACACCGATCACTTTGATCTGGGTGCCTTGGTTGAATTCTTCGGTTTGGATCATTTCAATGGACATGGTGCTCTCCTAAATATCTGCAATTGCCTGAATTTTGTGAATCTTGTTTTTTTGTTCAATGGGGTCAAGGTTTGTCAACATCGACAAGGTCTCGACTCAGGGGGACTGCCTCGGGCCAAGAACAGTTTTTTCCAGTTCATCAGAAGTTCCCCACAATGAAATCTTTGAATCGGCCAAAGGCGTTGTTGACCGAGCTTTTCTTTTGCGTGACCTTGAAGCCACGCAGGCGGGCCATGCGCGCTTCTTCGAGCAAGCCCATCACCGTGGCGGCGCGGGGCTGGCTGACCATATCGGCCAGACCGCCCGAATACTTGGGCAAGCCACGGCGCACGGGCTTGAGGAAGATGTCTTCACCCAACTCGACCATCCCGGGCATGACAGCGCTGCCGCCGGTGAGCACGATGCCCGAGGACAACACTTCTTCGTAACCCGACTCGCGGATGACCTGGTGCACCAGCGAGAAGATTTCTTCGATGCGCGGCTCAATGACGCCTGCCAAGGCTTGCTTGCTCAACATGCGGGGACCACGGTCACCCAGGCCCGGCACTTCGACCTGGGCATCGGGATCGGCCAGCAATTGCTTGGCATAACCGCTTTCGACCTTGATGTCTTCGGCGTCTTTCGTCGGCGTGCGCAAGGCCATGGCGATGTCGCTGGTGATCAGGTCACCAGCGATCGGGATCACGGCGGTGTGGCGAATCGAACCGTTGGCGAAAATTGCCACATCGGTGGTGCCTGCACCAATGTCCACACAGACCACGCCCAGCTCGCGCTCGTCTTCGGACAACACCGCCAAACTGGACGACTGGGGGTTGAGCAGCAACTGGTCCACTTCCAAGCCGCAGCGGCGCACGCACTTGATGATGTTTTCGGCCGCACTTTGGGCACCGGTCACGATGTGCACCTTGGCTTCCAAGCGCATGCCGCTCATGCCGATCGGTTCTTTGACTTCCTGGCTGTCGATCACGAACTCTTGCGGCGCCACCAACAGCAAGCGTTGGTCTGTTGAGATGTTGATGGCGCGAGCCGTTTCCATCACACGGGCCACATCGGCAGGAGAGACTTCCTTGTCCTTGATGGCGACCATGCCGCTGGAGTTGATGCCACGGATGTGGCTGCCGGTGATGCCCACATTCACGCGTGTGATTTTGCAATCGGCCATCAGCTCGGCCTCTTTCAAAGCCTGCTGGATGCTTTGCACGGTGGCGTCGATGTTGACCACCACACCGCGCTTGAGACCATTGCCCGGCGCGATGCCCAGTCCCGCGATCTTGAGCTGGCCATCGGGCAAAACCTCGGCCACCACCGCCATCACTTTGGAGGTGCCAATGTCCAAACCCACCACCAGATCTTTGTACTCTTTTGCCATATGAATCACCGTTTCTGTTGTGTTCCTGCTTGATTGCTCAAGGCTTTTTCTTGTCTTCGACTGTGCTCACACCCCGCAAGCGCAGGGCATAACCATCTTTGTGGCGCAAATCTGCGCCAGCCAAGGCGTTGGGCGTCCTGCCATAACGGGCAGTCACTTGCGACAGTGTTTTGAAAAAGACCTGCAAGTGCTCGCCAATTTCAGCTTCTGTACCCCGCCCCAATTCCATGACGGCGCCCGTTGCGGTCATCACACGCCAACTGCCACGGGGGGTCAATTCCAGCTGGTCAATGTCCATGCCCACGGCTTTGTAGATCGGACGCAGGTAGTGGTACATGTTCACCACCTGAATGGACATGCCGGCGGGGCCTTTCATGCGCGGCAGGCTTTCCACATCCACATCGTCCAAATCGGCTTCAAACACCTGACCTTGTTCATTGACCATGGTGTTGGCCCCCTCCTCGCCCCAAAGCGCCTGAGGATGTTGCTCTTGCAAAACAGCGCGCAATCGGTTGGGAAAGTCCCGGTGCACCACCGCCGAACGCACCCAAGGCACCGCCTCGAATGCGCGACGCGCCACCTCCAAATCCAAGGTGAAAAAATTACCGTTGAGTTGCGGCATGACATTGGCTTTGAAGGTCACGGCGTTGTTGCGATTGACTTCGCCTTGAACACTGACGGACTGAATGGCAAACACCGGATGGCGCAGCAACCACCATGCCCAAGCGCCCAGACCCAGCAACACGACCCCCACCACCAGCAAATTGGCGGTGAAGTTCATGAGCCGGATGTCCATCGGCATGGGCATGGGTTTTTTCATCCTCTGACCTCCTGATGGTCCAAGCTTGCCGCATGCAGTAGCTGCTCGCACAGGGCTTCATAGCTGATGCCAGCCGCGCGCGCAGACATGGGCACCAGCGAGTGGCCGGTCATGCCTGGCGAGGTGTTGATTTCCAGCAAATAGGGCTGGCGAGTTTGGCCATCGATCATCACGTCGATGCGGCCCCAACCGCGGCAACCGAGCACTTGATAAGCTTTGACCACCAAAGCTTCAATGGCCGCTTCTTCATCCGCAGGCAAACCGCAGGGCACCAGGTACTGGGTTTCGTCGGTGAAGTATTTGTTTTGGTAATCGTAGTTGCCCTCGGGTGCCACGATGCGGATCACGGGCAAGGCCTTGGCGGCATCGCCCGCACCCAACACAGGGCAGGTCACTTCATCGCCCACGATGCATTGTTCGCAAAGGATGTCGGCATCGCACTGCGCTGCTTGCGCCAAAGCTGCGGGCAGCTCCTCTGCGCGAACGACTTTGGTCACACCAATCGACGAGCCCTCGCGGGCAGGCTTGACGATCATGGGCAAACCCAGAGCCGCTATCAATTTTTCAGATGGCACGCTGGACAACTGTTCTCGGCGCACCAACTCATAGCGCGGTGTGGGCAAGCCTTCGGCCAACCAGACCCGCTTGGTCATGGTTTTGTCCATGGCGATGCTCGAAGCCATCACACCCGAACCGGTGTAGGGGATGCCCAACAGTTCCAAAGCACCTTGCAGGGTGCCGTCTTCGCCGTAGCGGCCATGCAAAGCGATGAAACACCGGTCAAAGCCATCGCGCTGGAGCTCGCTCACATCACGCTCAGCGGGGTCAAACGCATGGGCATCCACGCCCATAGACCGCAAGGCCTTGAGCACGCCCTGACCAGACATCAAGGACACCTCGCGCTCGGCGGAACGTCCGCCCATCAAGACCGCCACTTTTCCGAGTTTTGAAGTGCTCATGCTGCACCTCCCAGTTCCACAATCTTGGCGGGCACAGCACCGATGGTGCCTGCGCCCATGCAAATGACCACGTCGCCATCGCGTGCGTTTGTCAGCACCGCTTGCGGCATGTCGTGGATGTCATCGACAAACACCGGCTCAACCTTGCCGGCCACACGCAAGGCCCGGGCCAGTGAACGGCCATCGGCCGCCACGATCGGGGCTTCACCGGCGGCATAGACTTCGGACAACAACACCGCGTCGGCGCCATTGCCAATGACCTTGACGAAGTCTTCAAAGCAATCACGTGTGCGGCTGAAGCGGTGCGGCTGGAAAGCCAGCACCAGACGGCGGCCTGCAAAAGCACCACGTGCTGCAGACAAAGTGGCCGCCATCTCCACCGGGTGGTGCCCGTAGTCATCGATCACGGTGAATTGCCCTTGGCCATCGGCGGTGCGGACCTGTCCATACCGTTGGAAACGTCGGCCTACGCCTTTGAAGCCGGCCAGCGCACGCTGCACCGCCGCATCGGCCACACCCAGCTCCACCGCCACAGCCACAGCGGCCAAGGCGTTGAGCACGTTGTGCAGGCCAGGCAAATTCAAGACCACCGGCATGTCGGGCATGACCACCCCGTTGCGGCGCTGCACGGTGAAGTGCATCTGGCCATCGACGGCACGCACATCGACGGCACGCACTTGCGCGCCTTCGTTTAATCCGTAAGTCGTCACTGGACGAGCGATGTCGTTCAGGATCGTTTGCACGCCAGGGTCATCGGCACACATGATGGCTGTGCCGTAAAACGGCATGCGGTGCAAAAAGTCGACGAAGGCGGCCTTCAAACGGGCCAAATCGTGGCCATAAGTCTCCATGTGGTCGGCGTCGATGTTGGTCACCACCGCCATCACGGGCAGCAGGTTCAAAAACGACGCATCGGACTCGTCGGCCTCGACCACGATGTACTCGCCCGTGCCCAATTTGGCATTGGCGCCGGCGCTGTTCAAGCGACCACCGATCACGAACGTGGGGTCCAGACCGGCTTCGGCCAACACGCTGGCCACCAAGCTGGTGGTGGTGGTTTTGCCGTGCGTGCCGGCAATCGCCACACCTTGCTTCATGCGCATCAACTCGGCCAACATCACCGCACGCGGCACGATCGGGATGTGGCGCTCACGCGCAGCCAGCACCTCGGGGTTGTCGGCCTTGACGGCGGTGGATGTCACCACCGCATCGGCATCGCGCACGTTGTCGGCGCTGTGGCCCACATGGGTCTGGATGCCCAAACCGGCCAAACGCCGCAAGGTGGCGCTGTCGGACAGGTCCGAGCCCGAAATCGCGTAGCCCAAATTGAGCAAGACCTCGGCAATGCCACTCATGCCTGAGCCGCCAATGCCGATGAAATGAATTTTGCGGATGGCGTGTTTCATGCAGCCAACTCCTCACAAGCCATCACAACCTCCCGAGTTGCATTTGTTTTTTTCTTTTCGTGGGCTTTTTGGGCGCAAGCGAGCAACTGGCTGCGGTCCAGTTTTTGCAAACGTTCTGCCAAAGACTCGGCGCTCAATTCGGCCTGCTGCACCAACCAACCACCGCCGTGCTGGACCAAGAATCCAGCATTGGTGGTCTGGTGGTCATCCACCGCAAAGGGGAAAGGCACAAACAAGGCGGCCACACCGACAGCGGCCAATTCGGTCACGGTGCTGGCGCCAGCGCGGCAAATCACCAAGTCAGCTTGGGCAAAGGCCGAAGCCGTGTCATCAATGAACGGCGTCAGTTCAGCTTGCACCCCAGCGGCTTCGTAGTTGGCGCGCAAGGCGTCGATTTGTTTGGCACCACTTTGATGAACCACTTGGGGGCGTTGGGCTTGCGCAATCAGCGCCAGCGCTTGCGGGACGATGTCGTTGAGCGCTTTGGCACCCAGACTGCCGCCCACCACCAAGACCTGCAATGGACCGGTGCGACCGGCAAAGCGCTCGGCAGGCGCTGCTTGTTGCGTGAAGGCCTGACGCAAGGGGTTGCCCACCCATTGGCCAGTTTTGAAAACTTTCGGGAAAGCGGTGAACACGCGATCTGCCACTTGGGCCAGCACCTTGTTGGCCAGGCCTGCGACCGAGTTTTGCTCATGCAACACCACCGGCTTGCCGCACAAAGTGGCCATCATCCCACCCGGAAAGGTGATGTAGCCGCCCAAGCCCAGCACCACATCGGGTTGGACACGGCGGACCACTTGCAGACTTTGCCAAAACGCCTTGAGCAAGCGCAGCGGCAACAAAGCCAAGGTTTTCAGGCCCTTGCCACGCACGCCGCCAAAATCGATCGTTTCAAAAGCAAAGCCACGTGGCGGCACCAATTGGCTTTCCATGCTGTTGGGTGCGCCCAACCAATGCACGCGCCAGCCGGCTTCACGCAAAGCTTCGGCCACAGCCATCCCAGGGAAAATGTGTCCCCCTGTGCCCCCGGCCATCACCAATGCGCATTTGGTCTTCATGCCCGCCCTCCACGCATCATTTGCTTGTTCTCGGCATCGATGCGCAAGACGATGGCAATGGCCACCAAGTTCATCATGATGGCCGAGCCGCCGTAGCTCATCAGTGGCAGCGTCAGGCCCTTGGTGGGCAATGCGCCCAGGTTCACACCCATGTTGATGAAGGCCTGGAAACCGATCCAGATGCCCACACCCTGAGCCACCAGACCCGCAAACACTTTGTCCAATGCGATCGACTGGCGGCCAATCACCATGATGCGGCGGGCCAACCACAAGAACATGAAGATCACCGTGGTCACACCGACCAAGCCGAACTCTTCACCAATGACCGCCAACAAGAAGTCGGTGTGGGCCTCTGGCAACCAATGCAGTTTTTCCACACTGCCGCCCAAACCCACGCCCCAAATTTCCCCACGCCCAATCGCGATCAAGGAATGCGACAACTGGTAGCCCTTGCCCAAGGCATGCTCCATGCTGAAAGGATCGAGGTAGGCAAAAATCCGCTCGCGCCGCCATGGCGATGCGGCAATCATCATCACGAAAGCACCGACCAGCACCGCAAAAATCAAGAAGAACATGCGGGCATTCACACCGCCCAAGAACAAGATGCCCATGGCGATGATGGCGATCACCATGAAGGCCCCCATGTCGGGCTCGGCCAGCAAGAACACGCCAGCCAATCCCACCGCTGCGCCCATGGGCAAGACGGCGCGGAAGAAGCGCTCCTTGACTTCCATCTTGCGCACCATGTAATCGGCCGCATAGATGATGGTGGCCAATTTGGCCAGCTCCGAAGGCTGGAAATTGGTGATGCCCAACGAAATCCAGCGGCGTGCGCCATTGACGCCTTTGCCAATGAAAGGAATCAAGACCAAGGCCAACAGCACCAGGGACAGCACAAACATGGGTCGTGCGGCTTTTTCCCAGGTCTCCATGGGCACTTGAAACGCCAGCAAAGCCACGGCGCAGCCCATCACCAAGGAAATGATGTGCCTGGTCAGGAAGTGGGTCTGTGCATAGCGGGCAAAGCGCGGGTTGTCAGGCATCGCAATCGATGCCGAGTACACCATCACCATGCCCCACATGAGCAGCGCCACCACCACCCATACCAAGGCCTGATCCACCCCTTGCAGACGCGCTGCGGTGCTGGGCGACTGTCGCGCGAATTCATACCCGCCCAAATTGACCGGCAAGCCTTGACCGGCGGCGGAAGGCACTGAGGCGCCGCCCGTGAACATGCCGGTCAAGCGCGCCACACTGCCGCGCAGGGTTTGCATGAGGCCCAGGCTTTCGCTCACAGTGCGCCCTCCATGCTGACACCGGCAGTTTCTGCCAGTTCGGCCACCGCTTGCCCAAACACGCGTGCACGGTGTTCATAATCCTTGAACATGTCAAAGCTGGCGCATGCGGGCGACATCAAGACCGCATCACCCATTTGTGCCAAAGCACTGGACTGCGTCACCGCATCCGCCATGTCCATGGCGTCCTGCACGGGGACTGAGCACAGCGCCAAGGCTTCGCGGATCAAAGGTGCGTCGCGACCGATCAGGACCACTGCACGGGCAAAACGCGACACGGGCTCGGCCAATGGCGAAAAGTCCTGACCCTTGCCATCGCCACCCAAGATCACCACCACGCGGCGGTCAGCACCCAGGCCCTGCAATGCGGCCACGGTGGCGCCCACATTGGTGCCTTTGCTGTCGTCAAAGTATTCGACTTCGTTGACCACCGCGATCGGCTCCACACGGTGAGGCTCACCACGGTACTCGCGCAAGCCATACAACATGGGGGCCAGCGCGCAACCGGCACTGCTGGCCAGTGCCAGCGCAGCCAGGGCATTGACCGCGTTGTGACGGCCGCGAATGCGCAGGGCATCGGCAGGCATCAGTCGCTGGATGTGCAATTCTTCCTCGGCGTCCTTGCGGCGGCGACGGGTTTCATCGGCCTCCAGAGCACGCACTAGCCAGGTCATGCCGTTGGTGATTTCAATGCCGAAGTCGCCCGGGCGCTGGGGCATGTCGCCACCGAAGGTGACACAAGCACGCTCGATGGGGCGCTGCAGTTTGACCTTGATGGGTGCGGGGCGCATGGCCATGACCTGCGCATCTTCACGGTTGAGGACCATCAAGCCTTTTTCACCAAAGATGCGCGCCTTCGCGTCCGCATAGGCCGCCATGGAGCCATGCCAGTCCAGATGGTCTTGAGAGATGTTGAGCACGGTGGCGGCGCTGGGCTCAAACCCATCGCTGCTGTCGAGCTGAAAGCTGGACAACTCCAGCACCCACACTTGCGGCAGGGCCAGGGCCATGGGCTGCTGCACTTCTGGCGCTGCCACGGCCATCACCACTGGGTCCTCTTCTTCGTCCTGTGCTTCGCCTTCTACCTGTTCATCGATTGCTGCAACCTCTGTATCCCGTGGCACTTCGCCGAGCTCTTGCACATCGGGGGCAATCGACTGAATGGGCTCAGCGGTCACCGGTTCTGGCAAAGCCTGCGCCTGTTCTTGCGCTTGCTGCTCCGCCAGCTCTTGGGCTTCGCGCTCCACTTGAGCCTGTGCCTGCACCAAGGCCTGGGCCAAAGTGTCGAGCAAAGTAGGGCCGATGTTGCCGGCCACCTTGACGGTCTTGCCGGCGCGCTCGACCAATTGACCCGTGAGCGAAGTCACCGTGGTTTTGCCATTGGTGCCGGTGATCGCCAGCACCTGGGGGGCATAGCCAAATTCGTTTTTCAAGTCCTGCAAGGCCGCCGCGAACAAACTCAACTCGCCGCCTTGCCACAAGCCCATGGCTTTGGCTGCATTCACCACAGGGGCCACCACGTCGGGTGACAAACCGGGGCTGCGGAAAACCGCACGCACCGTGGTGCCCTCCACCAAGCTGGCGGCAAACGTGCCTGACACGAATTTCACTTGAGGCCATTCGGCTTGCAAGGTGGCCAACTGTGGCGGCAGTTCACGCGTATCGGCCACGGTCACGTCCGCTCCGGCGCGGGCGCACCAACGGGCCATCGCCAGGCCCGAAGCACCCAAACCCAAAATCAGAACGTGTTGACCGTGGAGCTGTTGCATGGCTTACCTCAGCTTCAGGGTCGACAGGCCGACCAAGCACAGCAGCATGGTGATGATCCAGAAACGCACGACCACTTGCGTTTCTTTCCAGCCGCTTTTCTCGAAATGGTGGTGCAAAGGCGCCATCTTCAAGATGCGGCGACCTTCGCCGTATTTCTTCTTGGTGTACTTGAAGTAAGCCACCTGAGCCATCACCGACAAGGCTTCCACCACAAAGATGCCGCCCATGATGGCCAACACGATCTCCTGTCGCACGATCACGGCGATGGTGCCCAAGGCACCCCCCAAGGCCAAGGCCCCCACATCGCCCATGAACACTTGCGCGGGGTGCGTGTTGAACCAAAGGAAGGCCAAACCTGCCCCGGCCATCGCGGCGCAGAAAATCATCAATTCGCCCGAGCCCGGAATGTAGGGAAAGAACAGGTATTTGGAATAGACCGAGCTGCCGGTCACGTACGCAAAAACCCCCAAGGCCGAGCCCACCATCACCACCGGCATGATGGCCAAGCCATCCAAGCCATCGGTCAGGTTGACAGCGTTGCTGGCCCCCACGATGACCAAGTAAGTCATGATCACGAAACCGAACACGCCCAAGGGGTAGCTCACCTCCTTGAAGAAGGGGACCAACAAGCCGGCTTTGGGTGGCAGATTCACATCAAAACCCGACATCACCCACTTGGCGAACAAGTCGAGCACACGCAGGTTGGAACTTTCGGAAATGCTGAACACCAGGTACAGCGCAGCCAGCAAGCCAATCACCGATTGCCAGAAATACTTTTCGCGTGATCGCATGCCCTCAGGGTCTTTGTTGACCACTTTGCGCCAGTCGTCCACCCAGCCGATGGCCCCAAAACCCAAGGTCACGATCAGCACGATCCACACGAAACGGTTGGACAGGTCAAACCACAGCAGGGTTGAGATGGCGATCGACAACAAAATCAACACGCCGCCCATGGTGGGGGTGCCGCTTTTGGACAAGTGGGACTCCATGCCGTAACCACGGATGGGTTGACCGATCTTGAGGGATGTCAGGCGACGGATCACCCAAGGCCCAGCACTCAAGCCGATCAGCAAAGCGGTCAAGGCCGCCATCACCGCACGGAAAGTGATGTATTGGAAAACGCGCAAAAAGCCCCACTCCGGAGACAAACTTTGCAACCATTGCGCCAGGCTAAGCAGCATGGGCCTCCCCTTTCTTGTTGTTCATTGGGGCCGCTTGTTGCACCAAGGCCTCCACCACCTGCTCCATCTTCATGAAGCGCGAGCCTTTGACGACAATGCTTTGAACATGCGTCAACTGCGCTTGGACTGCGGCGATCAAGGCCGACATGCTCTCAAAGTGCCGCGCGGCACCAAATGCCTTGGCGGCATCGGCGCACAAAGCCCCCAAGGTGAAAAAAGCGTCGATGCCTCTTTCAGCGGCATAGGCACCCACTTCGGCATGGAATTTCGGCCCCTGATCCCCCACTTCGCCCATGTCGCCCAAAACCATCAAACGGGGTCCGGGCAATTCGGCCAACACATCGATCGCGGCTCGCACCGAATCGGGGTTGGCGTTGTAGGTGTCGTCCACCAAGGACAAAGTCTGGTCCTTGATCTGCAGCATCAGTGCACGCGAACGGCCTTTGACAGGCTCAAAGGCCTGCAAACCTTGCACCACGGCCGCCAGACCCACACCCGCTGACAAAGCGCAGGCCGCAGCGGCCAATGCGTTCTTCACGTTGTGACGACCGGCGATGTGCAGGCGAACCGGCGCTGTGCCCTCGCCGGTCTTGAGGGTGAATTGCCATGCGCCTGCCGTCCACAAAACCACGGCAGCAGAGACTTCCGCGTCTTGCAAAGCAAAGGTGAGGCATGTGCGCTCGGCCGCCAATTGCGTCCACACAGCGGTGTAGGTGTCATCGGCGGGGTACACAGCCACGCCATCGGCAGGCAGTGCTTGCAGCACGGCGCCGTTTTCATAAGCCACGGCTTGCACCGTGCCCATGTGTTCCTGGTGTTCACGCTGGGCATTGTTGACCAGTGCCACTGTGGGTCGGGTCAGTTGGGCCAGGTAGGCGATTTCACCGGGGTGGTTCATGCCCAACTCGACCACGGCGATTTGGTGGTGCGCACGCAAATTCAGCAAGGTCAGCGGCACACCGATGTCGTTGTTCAAGTTGCCCTGGGTGGACAGGCTGCGCTCGGGCGCATGGGCGCGCAAGATGGAGGCCACCATTTGGGTCACGGTGGTTTTGCCATTGCTGCCGGTGATCGCGATCAATGGCAAGTCAAATTGGGCACGCCAGCCTGCGGCCAGTTCGCCCAAAGCCCATCGGGCATCGGGCACCACCAAGGCTGTCAGACCATTCGCCAAGGCCATGGCCTCGCCTTGAGGCTCGCAAATCACTGCGGCTGCACCTTGTGCCTTGGCCTGATCAAGGAAAGCGTTGGCGTCGTATTTTTCGCCACGCAAAGCCACAAACAAATCGCCGCTGCGCAATGAACGCGTGTCGGTGTGCACACGGTCTACCATCACTTGGGCATCACCCACGCATCGGGCATCGCTGAGCCAGGACAAGGCCTTCGCCAAAGACAGCTTCATGGCGCTCATGCCTGAGCTCCTTGTGCCAGTCGGCACAAACGGGCCGCGCGACGCTGCAAAGCGGCCTGTACGTGTTCAGGGTCCGAGAAAGCATGGCGAACGCCTTGCACCTCCTGGTAGTCTTCGTGACCCTTGCCAGCGACCAGAACGACATCATTGCAATCGGCTTGCTCAATCGCCCAGGCAATGGCCATCGCACGGTCTTCGAGAACTTGCGCGCGATCGGCTTGCACCAAGCCTTGCTGCATCGCAGCCAAGATGGCCTGCGGCGACTCAGAACGGGGGTTGTCGCTGGTCAGCACCAATCTGTCTGCGCCCTTTTCAGCCACAGAGGCCATCACGGGCCGTTTGCCGGGATCACGGTCGCCGCCGCATCCGAGCACACACCACAAGCGTCCGCCTCTTTGCTCGGCCAATGGGCGCAACGCGGTCAAAGCCTTGTCGATGGCATCGGGCGTGTGGGCGTAATCCACCACCGTCAAAGGCGAGTCTGTTTTGAGTGTGGCCACTCTTTGCATGCGCCCGGGCACAGCGGTCAAATAGCTGCAGGCCTGGACCGCCTCTTCCAGCGTGAAACCCAAGGCACAGACCGTGCCGATGACGCTCAGCAAATTGTCGATGTTGTAATCCCCGATCAGCCCCGTCTGGAGCGTCAGGCTCTGCTGCCCCGCGGTGACCTCAAAGGCAATGCCCTCTGCGCTTGGCAACTGCCGAGCTTGCAAGCGGGCAGGCCCGCGCCGAGAGCACGTCCAGACATCCAGGTCTCGCGTTTGCAGCTGCTGGGCCAAGCGTGCGCCTTGCGCGTCGTCGATGTTCACCACCGCCGATTGCAAACCTGGCCAAGCAAACAGGGCTTGCTTGGCGGCCCAATACGCCGCCATGCTGCCGTGGTAGTCCAAATGGTCTTGGGTGAAATTGGTGAACACCGCCACCTTGATGCGCGTGCCAGCCAAGCGATGCTCGGCCAAACCGATCGATGAAGCTTCGATCGCGCAATGCTGGACACCGGCATCCGCAAACTCACGGAACTGGCGCTGCAACACAACAGGATCCGGGGTGGTCATGCCTGTGCTGGACAGCTTGGGCAACTGGCCCACACCCAAGGTGCCCACCAAGCCACAGGTGCTGCGCAGCACTGGCGAAGACAAGGCCTGCGCAATCCACCAGGTGGTCGATGTTTTGCCATTGGTTCCGGTCACTGCCAGCACGCTGAGCTCATCGCTGGGCTGCTCGTAATAGGCGTCGGCCACAAGCCCTGCTTGGGCTTTCAGGTTGGCCATGCAGGCCAAGCGCTCCAGCTGAGGCAACGCACCATCTTGCTGGCTCAATGACGCCCAAGCCTCGCTGCCTTCTTGGGCCAACACACAGGCTTGTGCGCCTCGCTCCAATGAGGCCTTCAAGAACAGACGACCATCGGTCGCAGCGCCCGGCCAGGCAATGAAAGCATCGCCGGGCTCGACCAGACGGCTGTCGGTGCGCAACTGACCGGTCACGCGTTGACGCAACCAGCGGGCGGCTTCCAAGGGGCTGTGCAGGGTCTGCATCAGAAAGACTCCTCCACCGCATTCGAGACGATTTGAGGCTTGACCGCCATGTCTGGCTGCACCCCCATGAGGCGCAGCGTTTGCTGGACTGTCTGACTGAACACGGGCGCGGCCACATCGCCGCCGTAGTAGCGACCATTGCTGGGCTCATCGATCATCACCGCCACCACAATGCGTGGCGCTTCAATAGGCGCCATGCCCACAAAAAAGCCACGGTACTTTTTGCCGGCGTAGCCTTTGCCTTCTTGCTTGTGGGCCGTGCCGGTTTTGCCTCCAACCGAATAACCCATGGTTTGGGCTTTTTGTGCCGTGCCGCCAGGGCCGGCGGCCATTTGGAGCATCTTGCGCATGGCTTTCGCGTTTTCAACACTGATCACGCGAGCACCTTGGACTTGTCCGCTGGCCTTCATCAAGGTCGCAGGCACCACCTCGCCATCGCGGGCGAACAGGGTGTAGGCCCTGGCCACCTGAAACAAGCTGGCGGAAATGCCATAACCGTAACTCATGGTGGCCTGCTCAATCGGACGCCAGGTTTTGTAGGGGCGCAAACGGCCACTGACCACGCCAGGAAACGGCAACTGCGGTTTCTGCCCGTAGCCCACTTGGGTGAACATTTCCCACATCTCACGTGGCTGCATCTGCATCGCCATCTTGACCGTGCCCACGTTGCTCGATTTCTGAATCACCTCATTGACGGTCAGCACGCCATGGGGGTGCGCATCGGTGATGGTCGAGCCGGTGATGGTGATGCGGCCTGGCGCCGTCTGAATGGGCGTTTCCGGCTTGACGATGCCTTTTTCCAGCGCCAACGCTACGGCAAAGGGCTTCATCGTGGAGCCAGGCTCAAAGGTGTCCGTCAAAGCGCGATTGCGCAATTGCTCGCCACTCAAATTCACACGCTTGTCGGGTGAATAGCTGGGATAGTTGGCCAAGGCCAAAATCTCACCCGTCTGCGCATCCAGCACCACCACAGAGCCCGCTTTGGCTTTGTTTTCTTCGACCGCATCGCGCAGCTTTTGGTAGGCAAAGAACTGGACCTTGCTGTCCACACTCAGCTGCAAGTCCATGCCGTCTTCAGGCGGAATGGTCTCACCCACAGCCTCCACCACGCGCCCCAAACGGTCCTTGATGACGCGACGAGAGCCGGGCTTGCCGGCGAGCTGCTTTTGAAAGACCAACTCCACACCCTCTTGGCCCTGGTCTTCCACATTGGTAAAGCCCACGATGTGGGCTGCGGCCTCACCCTCCGGATAAAGGCGCTTGTATTCCTTGATGTCGTACACGCCCTTGATGTTCAAGGCCAAAATTTCTTTGACCACAGGCTCGTCCAACTGACGGCGCAACCAGACGAATGTTTTCTCATCGTCCTTGAGCTTGGCATCGAGCTCAGCGCTGCTCATTTTCAGCAAGCGGGCCAGTTCACGCAGCTTGGCAGGGTCTCGCTCAATGTCTTCGGGGTTGGCCCAGATGCTGGGGGCTGGCACGCTGGAGGCCAGCAGCAAACCATTGCGGTCCAGCACGCGACCACGGTTGGCGGGCAGTGTCAGCGTGCGCGCAAATCGGACCTCGCCTTGACGCAAAAAGAAATCGTTGGCGATGACCTGGACATAGGCCGCGCGTGCAATCAAACCCAGAAAACCCAATGCGATCGCCGCCACAATGAATTTGCTTCGCCAGACGGGCGTCTTGCTCGCCAGCAATGGGCTGGAGCTCAGCTGCACGCTGCGGTTGCTCATGGATGAGCCTCCCTCGACGGTGCAGCCACTGGCGCGGGTAACGGCTCTGGCGCTTTGCCTGACAGACTCACGTACTGCGTGATGGCTGGCGATGCGGTTCTCATCTGCAATTGCTGGCGTGCAATCTGCTCCACGCGCAAGGGCGTGGCTTGCGCACGTCGCTCCACATGCAGGCGATCATGCTCAACCTCCAGACGATGCGCATCTTTGTTGGCCGCCTCCAGTGCCATGAACAAACGGCGAGATTCGTATTGGCTGTGCACCAACACCATGGCGCTGGCCATCACCGCCAACAGCAAGAGCACGTTCAGACGCGTCATGCGGGCACCTCTGTGCGCTCAGCGATGCGCATGATGGCGCTGCGCGATCGGGGGTTGCCAGCCACCTCTTGCGCGCTGGGCTTGATGCGACCCAAGGCCTTCAAGCGCATCTGAACCGGGGCTGCAAAGGGCACACGGCGGTCCACGACCTCCTTGGAGTGCCTGGCCATGAACTGCTTGACGATGCGGTCTTCCAGGGAATGGAAGCTGATCACCACCAAGCGCGCGCCCGGCTTGAGCACACGCAGACTGGCCGTCAGCGCTTGTTCGAGCTCTTCAAGCTCGGCATTGATGAAAATCCGAAAAGCCTGAAATGTCCGCGTTGCAGGGTTCTGGCCCGGCTCGCGGGTTTTGACCGTGTCAGCCACGAGCTGGGCCAAATCGGCGGTGGTTGAAATTGGGCCCCGCTCTTGTCGGCGAGCCACAAGCGCCTTTGCAATCTGAAAAGCAAACCGTTCTTCGCCATAGTCACGTATCACCTCCGTGATTTGATCCACCGATGCCGTTGCCAGCCACTGGGCCACACTCTCGCCGCGCGTGGTGTCCATGCGCATGTCCAAGGGACCGTCAAAACGAAAAGAAAAACCCCTCTCGGGGCTATCGATTTGGGGAGAGCTGATGCCCAGATCCATCAGCACACCATCGACGCTGCCATCGGGCAGCTCGCCCAGGTTAGAAAAACCTTCGTGGCGGATCGAGAACCGGACATCGTCAATGCGCGCTGCCTCGGCAATGGCCTCCAAGTCTTTGTCAAACGCCAACAAACGACCTTGATTCGACAAGCGCGACAAAATCAACCGCGAGTGTCCGCCGCGACCGAAAGTGGCATCCACATAGGCGCCAGCGTCACCCGCATCGGATTGCAACAAAGCATCCACCGCCTCTTGCAGCAAAACGGTGATGTGGGCGGGCTTGAGAGCGCTCATGGACATCAGAACGAGAAGTCCTTGAACACATCGGGCATCTGGCCTTGCATGGCTTCGGCCTCTTGCTGGTCGTAGGTGGCTTTGTCCCACAACTCAAAGTGGTTGCCCATGCCCAACAGCATGGTGTCTTTGGAGATGCCAGCGGCCTGGCGCAACTCGGGCGAAATCAACACACGGCCGGTGCCATCCATCTCGACATCCATCGCGTTGCCCAAAAAAATCCGTTTCCACCATTGCGCCGACATGGGCAAGTGGGCGATGCGCTCACGGAACTTCTCCCACTCGTTGCGGGGGAAGACCATCAGGCAACCGTGCGGGTGTTTGGTGATCGTCAACTGGCCCTGGGCCATGGCGCTCAAGACGTCACGGTGCCGGGTCGGCACAGACAGCCGCCCTTTGGCATCCAGACTCAGCGATGAAGCGCCTTGAAACACGTGAAAGACCTTTTCCAGTTGAAAACTGCAACAGCGGGCACTTTTCCCCACTTATTTGCACTTTTTTGCACTGTATCAGGAAATCGAGCCCACACAAGGCGTCTTGTCGAAATTTTTCAATGAAATCAACAGCTTAGCGCAGAATTCAAACCTCAGCCGCCGATAAATTTCTTTCAAAATTAGGCACTTACAAGAGGCACTGAAAGTGATACCTAAAGGAAAAAAATTTTGAAAATAATGTCAGCAAATAGAGAAAAACAACAATCAACAAATCCAACACACGGTCATCGAACGAAAAAAAACCCCTCGAGAGGGGTTTTTGGGGGGTGGAGATCGAAAAATCAATCACCAAACATTTTTTGCTTGAGCTCACGGCGCTGCTGCGCTTCCAAGGACAAGGTGGCCGTAGGACGGGCCAGCAAACGGCCCACACCGATGGCTTCGCCCGTTTCGTCACAGAAACCGTAATCGCCGGCATCGATGCGGATGATGGACTGCTCAATTTTCTTGAGCAATTTGCGCTCGCGATCGCGGGTGCGCAACTCCAGGGCGTGTTCTTCTTCGATGGTGGCGCGGTCTGCAGGGTCTGGCACCACCACGGTGTCTTCACGCAGGTGCTCGGTGGTTTCACCAGCGCTGTTGAGGATGTCTTGCTTGAGTGCGACCAATTTGCGGCGGAAATAAGCCATCTGAACATCGTTCATGTACTCGCCATCCGGCATGGCAATGATTTCGGCATCGCTGAGGTCTTCGACTTTCTTGCTCTTCCAGTTGTTGGCCAGCTTGGCATCTTTTTTGATGGGCGTGAAGGACACCGTCACGGGCGCCGGGGCACTGGGCAAGAAACTGGCTTTGGCGGCCGTCGAGGCCACCGCTGGGGGCAATGAGGGGACCGTGATCTGCGCCAAACGGGCAGACGGACGCGTGGCGCGCACGGGTTGATCGGCAGAAGTGGCCACAGGGGCTGGCGCGACGGGGGCCTTGACGGGCTCCACTTTGGTAACGGACATAGATTTGGCTTGAGAAACTGCTTCTACCTTTTTGGGGGCGGTCGCAGGGGCAGCCTTGGCCTTGACGGCCGGGCTGGACTTGGCGGCTACAACCGCTTTGGGGGGGGCGGTCGGCGCAACCGGTTTCGTTTTGACTGCCGCCACTTTGGGGGCTGCAGCCGCTTTTTTGGCAGGCACAGCCTTGGGGGCTGGCTTGACGGGGGTTTTCTGAGCAGCCGCCTTGGGGGCAGCTTTGACGGGCGCCTTCACAAGCGACTTAGGGGCGAGCTTCACGGCCGCCTTCGGGGCAGCTTTCACGGGCGCCTTGGGCGCGGCTTTGGCGGGAGCTTTGGAAACTTTCGCAGGCGCTTTGCCCCCTTTGACGGGCGCAAGGGCCTTGGCCTTGGCGGGGGCTTTTGCCACCGGTTTGGCAGACGCTTTCACTGGCGATTTGGCCGCTGTTTTGGCTTTCGCCACCGGTTGAGCGGGGGATTTCGCAATCACCTTGGCCTTGGCTGGCGCCTTGGCGGGCGCCTTCTTGGCGGACACGGCTGGTTTTTTGGCCTTGGCCGGGGTCTTCGCTTGAGCCGCTTTGGCTGCTGGTTTCTTCGAGGTCTTCACGCCTTGTCTCCTGGCCGTGTGGAAGGGCAGGTCCGTTGATGGTGCCCTTGGGCATCTGTCCACCAATGGACCTGTTCATGGTCGACTCAAACCCTTGTTATAGACCTTTTGGGGTTCGTCCGCCCCTCCAAAAGAGGGTGCCGTCGGGCGGCGATTGTAGCGACTAGAAAGCGCAAAAAACGCGGGGTGGCAGATTAAAGACAGGTTCACCGAAAAAGCACCGCCAGAGGGCAGTGGCTGAGCCCCTCAAATCAGGCACTGCTCCAGGCCTTGCAACAAAATATCCTTGGGCAAATCGATGCCAATGAATACCATTTTGCTCATTTTTTGCTCACCATCGGCCCACTGAGGCCCCAGGTCGCTGCCCATGAGTTGGTGCACACCTTGGAAGATCACTTTGCGCTCGGTGCCACGCATATTGAGCACGCCTTTGTAGCGCAGCATGCGGGGCCCATAGATGTTGACGATGGCGCCCAAGAAATCCTCCAGCTTGGCCGGATCAAAAGCCCGCTCTGAGCGGAACACAAAGCTCTTCACATCGTCATCGTGGTGATGGTGATGCCCATGACCGTGGTCATGGGTGGGATCGGTGCAATGTTCATGGTCGTGGTCATGCTGGTGCGAGGGGTGATCGCAATGCTCACCATGGGCATGGTCATGCCCTTCGCTCAAAAAGTCCGGATCGATGTCCAGCTTGGCGTTCAGGTTGAAGCCCTTGAGGTCAAACACTTCCGACAAAGCCACCTCGCCAAAGTGCACCACCTTTTGCGGCGCGCGGGGGTTCATGTGCTTCAAACGGTGCTGTAAAGCGTCCAACTCTTGGGGCGAGACCAAATCGGCCTTGCTGATGAAAATCTGGTCGGCAAAACCCACCTGGCGACGCGCTTCCTGGCGGTCGTTCAGTTGCAGGGCCGCATGCTTGGCGTCCACCAGGGTCAAGATCGAGTCGAGCAAAAAGGTCTCGGCGATCTCATCGTCCATGAAAAAGGTTTGCGCCACCGGACCCGGATCGGCCAGGCCTGTGGTCTCGATCACGATGCGCTCAAAGCTGAGCAAACCCTTGCGGCGCTTGGCCGCCAGCAGCTGCAACGTGGCACGCAAGTCTTCGCGGATGGTGCAGCAAATGCAACCATTGCTCATCTGAATGATCTGCTCTTCGGTGTCCGACACCAGGATGTCGTTGTCGATGTTTTCCTCGCCGAACTCGTTCTCGATCACGGCGATCTTCTGGCCATGGGCCTCGGTCAGCACACGCTTGAGCAAGGTGGTTTTCCCCGAGCCCAAAAAGCCGGTCAGGATGGTTGCGGGGATGAGGGCCATGGATGCTCCGGAAAATGATCTAAGACAAGAGGTGGGGAGTGTAGCGATGAATGCAAGGGCTTATTTGCGCACCACCACCAAGCCCTTGAGGTACTCCCCTTCCGGGAAGTTGATCGTCATCGGGTGGTCGGGCGCGCCTTGCAGGCGTTCGCTGATGAAGCCGTCCACACCGGCATCGGTGCCGGCCGAGGCCACGATTTTGTGGAACAGATCGGCGCTGATCCCGCCAGAGCAGGAATAGGTGAACAGCTCACCGCCCGGCGCGAGCAGCTTGAAGGCCAAGCGGTTGATGTCTTTGTAGGCGCGGGCTGCACGTTCAGCGTGGGCAGCGGTGGGGGCGAATTTGGGCGGATCGAGCACGATGGCGTCAAAGGTCTCGCCCGCCTCGATGAAGGCGCGCAGGCTGGCGTTCACATCGGCATCCATGAAGGTGGCGCGCGATTCGTCAAAGCCGTTCAGGCGCACATGGGCGCGGGCACGCTCCAGCGCCGGGCCGGACGAATCGATGGAAGTCACATGCCCTGCCCCGCCCGCCAGCGCGGCCACGGTGAAGCCACCGGTATAGCAATAGCAGTTGAGCACCTTGCCAAACTGGCGGTGGCGCGTGTGCTGTGCAAAGCGGTGGCGGCTGTCGCGCTGGTCCAAATAAAACCCCGTCTTGTGGCCCGTGGCAATGTCCAAGGTCAGCTGCCACTCGTGTTCGCGGATGGTGATTTCGGTCGGCCCGTCGCCACGCAACCAGCCGGTCACTTCGGGCAGGCCCTCCAGGCTGCGCACGTTGGCGTCTGAGCGTTCATAAAGGCGTGTGAGCCCGGTGATCTTGAGCAGCGCATCGGCAATGGCCTGTTTGAAGCGCTCGGTGCCGCAACTGGTGAACTGCGCCACCAGCGTGTCCGCATAACGGTCCACGATCAGGCCCGGCAAGCCATCGGACTCACCATGCACCAGTCGCACGCCATCGCTTGGGATGTCAAACCACTGGCGGGCCGCCACGGCTTGGGCGATGCGCGACGCGATGAAGGCCGCGTCGATGCGCTGGGCCTCGTCAAAACTCCAGATGCGGGCTTTGATGCGCGAGGACGGGCTGAACGATGCCCAGCCCAGAAACTGGCCAGCGTGCGACTCCACGCGCACCGTCTCGCCCGGATCGCCACCGCCTTTGGCAATGGCAGAGTCAAACACCCAAGGGTGGCGGCGCAGCAAGGAGCGTTCCTTGCCGTCTTTGAGTCGAATCGTTTTCATGGGCCCTATTGTCGGGCACTGTCCCATGCACACCCCAATGCACAACCACAGGTTGGCCAGCTATTTGCGCTTGGCCCGGGGGTGCGCCGCGTCGTAGGCCTTGGCCAGGTGCTGAAAGTCCAGTCGCGTATAGACCTGCGTGGTGGTGATGTTGGCATGGCCCAACAACTCTTGCACCGCCCGCAAGTCGCCACTGGACTGCAGCACGTGGCTGGCAAAGGAATGGCGCAACATGTGCGGGTGCACCGGAGTGGCCAAGCCCGCCAGCTGGCTGCGGCGCTGGAGGCGCTGCTCAACACCGCGAGCGCTCAAGCGCGTACCGCGCTGCCCCGGAAACAAGGCCAGCGCCGCACTGGATGCGCCCGGCACGGCCTGGGTCAGCATGCCAGGCACCTGGGGGCGCAGCGCCAACCAATGCGCCAGTGCGGCCATGGCCGCGCTGCCTAAGGGCACACTGCGGCGCTTGCTGCCCTTGCCTTGCACCTGCACCTCGGCGTTTTGCAAATCGATCCAGCCGCGTCCGGCGCGCGAAGCGTCGGCACTGGCCACCACGTCGAGCCCGGTCAACTCAGCCACGCGCAGGCCACAGCCGTACAGCAACTCCACCATGGCAGCGTCCCGCGCTTCCAGCCAGGGGTCGTCGCCCGTTTCTTCGTGATCGGCCAATTGCACCGCCTCGTCCACACCCAGCGCCTTGGGCAATGGCTTGGCCACGCGGGGGGCCCGCACGTCCACCACCGGGTTGTGGCTCACCAAGGCTTCGCGCCCCAGCCAGGTGTAAAAACCGCGCCAACCCGAGAGGATGAGCGCGATGCCTCGACCGCTGCGGCCAGCGCTGTGCATCTGCGCCACCCATCGGCGGATGTGCCCGGTTTGCACCTGTAGCAAGGGCACGCCCGATGCTTGGGCCATCTCGGCCAAACGGATCAGGTCCAGCCGGTACAAAGTGCTGGTGCGCTCGGCCAGGCGTTTTTCAAAACGAACATGGTCCAGGTAACGCAGCATCAGCGGATCAAGGTCCGCCGCTGCCACCGCGACGAGTTCGCCTGACTCAGGCACGGCTTCAGGCCTGGGGTGCGCGCAAGACCGACAGCGCAGCACCGGCCAACTCAGCCAAGCGCTCCAGCAAATCGGTGCCCATTTGGCTGTTGAAGCGCTGGCCATCGGGTGAGGCCAAGACCAGCAAGCCGAAAGGCGATTGGCCAGGCGCCGCACGCAAGGCCAACAGCGCCAGCGAAGCGGCTTGAGCAGGCTCGGTCAGCCACTGCACGGCCTCATAGCCGGTGTTGGGTCCCACATAAGGCGTGTCCAAAGACGCAGCCAGCTCTTGCACTGCCTCGGTCACGCCTTGGGCGTAAGCGGCTTGGCTGTGTGCCTCTTTGACGCCCCACAAACGCAAAGTCACTTGCGGCACCTGAAAGAGTTCGCGGATGTTGTCCACCGCCGACTCCACCAAATGCTCTGGCGGCGCCACCAGCAAGTCGCACGACCAGCGGTGCAGCTTGTCCGTCAAGATCATGTTTTCGTTGCCATGCCGGATCATGTCCATGATGCGGTGTTCCAGCCCCTTGATCTTGTCGCGCAGCATCTGGGCCTGGCGCTCTTGCAAGCCCACAGCGCGGTGACTTTGGGGGTGGGTCAGCTGCACCGTGGCCAACAGCGAGGCATGGCGCTCAAAAAAGTCCGGTGTGTTCACCAGGTAATCGGCGATGTCGTCTTCGGTGATCGGGCTCATGGGTTCGGAAGTGCTCATGTTCTTGTCTCCAGAATTTCAAAGGGTATCGGGCACGTCAATGCTGCCCTCAAACACAGGGGTGGCCGGGCCGGTCATCATGACCGGGCTGTCGGCTTGGCCGGCCCATTCGATGGTCAAAACGCCGCCGTGCGTCTGCACATCGACTCGGCTGTCCAGCCAGCCTTGGCGAATGCCCGCCACCACGGCCGCACAAGCGCCGGTGCCGCAGGCCAGCGTCTCGCCCGAGCCGCGCTCGAACACGCGCAACTTGATCTGGCTGCGCGAGAGGATCTGCATGAAGCCGGCGTTCACCCGCTTGGGGAAAGCCGGGTGGTTTTCGATCAAGGGGCCTTGGGCCAGCACCGGGAAGGCGGCCACATCGTCCACGCGCTGCACAGCGTGCGGGTTGCCCATGGACACCACACCCACCCGCGCAATGCCCAGATCACCCAAAGCCAGGTCAAACACCGGCCAGCCATTGACCTGGTCGCTGATGAGGCCAATGGGGTTGAAGGGCACACGTTCCCAATCAAACACGGGCGCGCCCATGTTGACCGTGACACGGCCGTCGGGGTTCATGGACAGCTCGATCTCGCCTTGCTGCACCTTCACACGCACCGTGTTTTTGTCGGTCAGGCCCTTGTCGCGCACATAGCGCACAAAGCAGCGGGCGCCGTTGCCGCAGTGCTCCACCTCGCCGCCATCGGCGTTGTGGATCACGTACTCAAAGTCCAGGCCTGGCGCTGGCGAGGGGCGCACCGTCAGGATCTGATCGGCCCCCACGCCAAAGTGGCGGTCGGCCAAAAAACGGTACTGGGCGGTGTTCAGCCCCAGGCGGCCACGGGTTTCATCGAGCACGACAAAGTCGTTGCCGGCCCCTTGCATCTTGGTAAAGCGGATGTGCATGGCCGCGATTATCGCCCTTGCTCGACACGACAACGACAGCCGCCGGACGAGCCCGCCTGATAATGGGGCATGGCACGCACTACCCAACTCCTGCACCCCCAACGTGAACCCGCGCCGCTGCGCCCAGCCGCCACCGTGCTGCTTTTGCGCGACAGCCCGCAAGGCATCGAGGTCCTGATGACCCGCCGCTCCATGACGGCCAGCTTTGCGCCCGGCGCCTATGTGTTCCCGGGCGGCGGCGTCGACGCGGCCGACGACCAAGCCCACGCCCTGTCCACCCGCAGGCCCCAACAAAGCGACTTGCACCTGACGCAAGCCATTGCCGCCATCCGAGAGAGCTTTGAAGAGCTGGGCATTTTGTTCGCGCGGCACGCCGATGGCCGCTGGGCCGACAACGCGGACATCGCGCACATCGACCGCAAAGCCCCATTTGCAGCGCAGTGCCAAAGCCAAGGCCTGACGTTGGCGGCCGACCAGGTGTTCGTGCTGGCCCACTGGATCACCGACCGCGACCTGCCACGCCGCTTTGACGTGCCCTTTTTGGTGGCCCGCATGCCCAAAGGCCAGACCCCAGTGGCCGACGAGTCCGAGCAGTTCGAGCCCGTTTGGGTGCGCCCAGTGGACGCGCTGACGCGCCACGAAGCCGGCGACTTTTTCATCATCTTCCCAACCATCCGCACGCTCGAGCGCCTCAAAGCTTTTGCCCAAGTCGAAGACGTGCTGCAAGCGTGCGCCATCAACGACGAGCCACTGTGGACCAGCTGCCCCCGCGCCGGCTTCTTGGGCGGCCACGAAGTGCGCTACATGGAGCACGAGGCCCCCTTTGGTGAGTTGGCTTTGGTCACCCCCGATGGCCAAATCCACCACCACCTCGACTGGCAAACCGATCTGCCTGTGCCGCTGCTGCAAAACGTGCAGCGCCTGACAGCCCCCAACCCCGGCGTGATGACCGGCCCCGGCACCAACAGTTATTTGGTGGGCGACCCCAACACCGGCTACATCGCCATCGACCCGGGCCCGGCCGACCACGAGCATTTGCAGCGCCTGTGGCGGGCGGCGGGTGGGCAAATCAAAGCCATTGTCTGCACCCACTCGCACCCGGACCATTCGCCCGGAGCCGCGCCCTTGCAGGCCTTGTGCACCCACAAGCCGCCGATTCTGGGCCTGACCTCCAAACCCACGGCGCGGGCCAACAGCCAATTCACACCCGACCGCGAGCTGGCCGATGGCGAAAAACTGGTGCTGCAAGGCATAGGCGTCGAGGGCAAAATCACCCACACCCTGCGCGTGGTGCACACCCCAGGTCATGCGGCCAATCACCTGTGCCTGGTGCTCGAAGAAGACGGCCTGCTGTTTTCAGGCGACCATGTGCTCAACGGCAGCACCACCGTGATCGACCCGCCCGATGGCCACATGGGCGACTATCTGGACTCGCTGGACAAACTGGCCGCCGCCTGTGAGGCCGGTGGCATCGAATTCATCTTGCCCGCACACGGCCATGTGCTGGGCTTTGCGCACCAAGCCATCACGCACCTGAAGGCCCACCGCCTCAAGCGCGAAGCCAAAATCGCCGCCGCCGTGCAGGCCCTGCCCCAAGGCAGCTTGCAAGACTGGGTCGAAAAAGCCTACGACGACGTGCCGCCGCGCCTGTGGCCGGTGGCCGCCCGATCCCTGCAAGCGCATGTGGACCACATCCGCGAACAACTGAATTGAAAGCCCCGATGCACCGCTCTGACGAAGGCGTCCGCCTGGCCAAACGCGTGGCCGCCGAAGAAAACTGTTCGCGCCGCGAAGCCGAAGCCCTGATCGTGGCCGGTGGCGTGCAAGTGGCCGGCCAAGTGGTCACCGACCCGGCCCGGCGCGTCCAAAACGAAGCCCTCACGGTCAACCGCAAGGTCTCCATGGCCGCTTTGGCCCCCTTGACCTTGGTGGTCCACAAACCGGCGGACTCGGGCGGCACCCACAGCTGGCTGCAAAAAATCGCCGGACTCCAAGCCCCGCAAGCCGGCATTTGGGGCAAAGAGCGCCTGGCCAAGCTGCAAATCGCCATGCCCCTGCCCGCGCCGGCCAGTGGTCTGTGCATTTTTTCAGACGACGTGGGCGTGCTGCGCCACCTGGAAGACCGGCGCAGCCCCATGGAGCAAGAATGGATGGCCACCTTGAAAGGCGAAGTGCCCGAAGGCCTGATCAAGACACTCAACGGCCCCGGCCTGCGCGCCAGCGTGAACCGCCAAACCGACACCGTCACGGTGTTGCGCATCGCGGGCAAAGACATCGACGGCCTGGCGCTGGGCCGTTGGCTGGACCAGCAATGCCCCCTGCAAGACCTGCGCCGCCAGCGCGTGGGGCGCATCAGCCTGGCCCCGCTGGAGCCCGGCCAATGGCGCCAGCTCGAAGGTTTCGAGCGGTTTTAAAGGCCCGAGGTTGATTTCCGACAAATTTACACAGGATTTACCCTTGAATTGACACGGGCAATCCCAATATGCTGGATCTGTCTGAGAAAATCAGCCCATGTCGCCGTTGCATATCCCGCAGCCTGGCGGCACCCTAAGGCCCAGAAAGCCTTGATTACGCAGAAAGGAAGACACCATGCGTTTGAGCACCAAAAGTCGTTTTGCCGTGACCGCCATGATCGACGTGGCCCTGCGCGAAGACCGCGGCCCCGTGTCCTTGGCCGCCATCAGCGTGCGCCACCAGATTTCGCTGTCCTACCTCGAGCAGCTGTTCAGCAAGCTGCGCCAGCAAGGTCTGGTCGAGAGCACCCGCGGCCCCGGCGGCGGTTATTCCTTGTCCCGCAATGCCGAAAAAATCACCATGGCCGACATCGTCGGCGCCGTGGACGCACCATCTGAAGAAGAACTGGCCGCTGAAGGCGGCTGGATGAGCAGCGAACTGTGGGCCAGCCTGAACGAAAAAATGCTGAGCCATCTGCAGTCGATCAGCCTGCGCCAGCTGGTGGCAGAGCAACGCGCCAAAGGCGTGGCCATTGAACCCGCGCCACAACCCGCGGTCAAACGCGGGGTCTTTGCCAAGCCCAAAAGCACCTTGAAGATCACCGCACCCAATTCGGTGTTTGCTTTGGCCGGCACCTTGATGCCCTCGCGCAGCTGAGCTGTCTGCGCCCCCCCAAAAACCCGCCTCGGCGGGTTTTTTGTTGGCTGAAAAAAAAGTGTGAAGCTCACCGATAAGCCGGATTCTGTGCACAGCGGTTGCCCGCTGCGTGACCGCCATTACTCTGGGCCGGGGGTCGCCCACCCGGCTCGATGCTACCTACCCGCCAGCTGTGCGGAACCAGATCAACGCTGGCCTACTTGGTATT
>JACCDH010900188.1_pt1 | contig 26803 bp, 26 predicted proteins | sample 7442481 | NCBI WGS metagenome assembly JACCDH01 (sample SAMN15323433, study PRJNA562643) | freshwater metagenome | isolation source: river surface water | place: USA:Blue River Watershed | collected 2017-08-15 | reverse complement strand
GATTCGTGCCATTGGCCCTGAGAGTTTGCTTCCTAAAGACCTAAACATGATGGGTGTCAGAATCTTCAATAACATTGAAGAAGGTTTGAAAGATGTTGATGTGGTGATGACTCTCCGTATCCAAAAAGAACGCATGGAAGCAGGGCAAGTGCCTGAAGGAGATGCGTTCTTCAAACAGTGGGGCCTTACTCAAGCAAGACTTAAATTAGCCAAGCCTGATGCGATTGTGATGCACCCAGGCCCCATGAACCGTGAAATAGAGATTGCCAGTGATGTGGCCGATGGCCCGCAGTCAGTAATCCTCAAGCAAGTGACCTTCGGTATTGCAGTGCGCATGGCGGTGATGTCGATTGTGGCGGGGAATTAAGAGAAAAGAAGTAAGACTGAAGAGAAATGATAGTTAGAGATGGCCAAAGAAAATTCCTTGGCCATTTTTATTGGGTCAGCAAGGATCAACTTTGATGATGCCAAATGGAAAATCTGAAGGTTTTAAAGAAATTTTCACGTCATAACCAATCTTGGTGATGGCATGAACTAAGCGCAAGAACTCAACATGTTTGTGATTACCATTCAAGAACTGAATTGACTTGCCTGAATTCAAACCGAGGCTGCCTATGCATGTGATGGGATTTAAGTTCCTTAGTTTGGCCTTTCCGATGAAAAATTCACAAGTACGATTCTTGGTGGTGATCATAGATGCTGGCTTTGCATCTATTTCTAATTCAGTCACAAGAGCGGCATTTATGGCTGCTGCTTGCTCACTATTAGTTCCTGATTTATGTGGAAAATACTTCATACGAATACCCATATATACATTCCTTTCTGAAAGTTAAGTAGAAAAACATTCAATAAAGAGGATAGTCAGGTTTGTGTAGAGAATAATTATGATTTTATTGTAGGAAATATCCTGCATGAATCAATTAAATAATTAAACTGATAAAAGATAATTTGAATATTCTAAATTTGTGAAATACCAAACTCATTAAACATAAAAATCTTCATACAGGCAAGATGTTTAAAAGATTTTCTCAGTATGTAAACTTGGGAATATTTTTAGGTTATGAGTAAATTTATTGAATCACTAATGTCGTCAAATATTTTAGTAAATTGGCTTTGATGATATTTTTTTTGGATAAAAAGTGTTGTTACTGATAAATTCTTCAAAAATATCAAAACATGTGAGCAGTCACTCATACGTTGATAATCTAATTTCAAAAGCATTTACTCATACAATCGTTACTTTAGATTTCGGACGAAAATTGATGCATAAAACTTATTCTTCAAATCATCTCTTTAGGGTCACTAGATTTGCCAAAGAAAACAATCTGCTGCTCTTTATTGCTGCTGGGATGCTTGATAGAGTGTAGATAAAATTTACGGTAAATGAGGGGGTGCTAAATTTGGAATCCTACATTGATTTAAGTTGGTTGGAGGGGCGGTGACATTAAATAAATTCACTATGAACATCGAAAAAATTCGACATAAAGGGATCAATAATTTTCTTAAGCCCAATTTAGCCTATGATGTGGACCACTCTGGTAGACATTGAATGAGTTCCTAAAACGTATTTTATATCTAGTGATATTTTGGTAAAAAATTCCAAAAAATTTAATGTGGCAAGAAAATACACTTGAATAATTGCTCTTTATCTTAAATAATGAGTATTATCAACGTAATGATTAAGAAATGATTGTAATGAAGCGTAACAAAGTCATAAAGAATCGTGGTGTCCAAAATTTAAATCTAACTAATACTTATGTCAGATCAATCCTTAAGCCCAATCCCTCAAGAAGAAATCTCTCTTAGAGAGATAATCGATTTTTTTGTCGAAAATTGGAGAGTAATTATTCTGGCTGGAGTATTTGGAATGCTTGGCGCTGCCGTCTTTAGTTGGCTTGCTCCAAATCAATATAAGGCCACTGCTCAAATAAAAATGGCTCAAATTGGCTTTGACCCGTTGCAGCCCTCCAACATTGAAGATCCTAATGCATTATTGGCCAGAATGAAGATGCCCAGCACCTATGATACCAATTCTATTTCGATGTGTGGCCAAAATGATGAGAAAAATTCTGCTGAATTGATTTCAAAAAATGTAAAAATCATCATACCTAAAGGCACAACCAAAATTATTGAGCTGGAAGTGCATGGTGGGAATCCTGAAAGAGCAATTGGTTGCGCACAAGTTATTTATGAGGGCATTAAAAAAACACAGAGCGCAATGGCGTTGACTATAATAGAGGAGGCTAAATCAAAAATTACAAAATATAATGATCGACTTCAAAGTGCTCAGACTTATATTGCAAACCTTGATGGATCTGCCTCCTATTTTTCAGGAGCATATCTATTAACTCGTGATGAGATTAAGCTTTTGAAGGACGAAATTTTTCGCCTCAATGATTTAATTGTATCAGCGGGTACTCGTCAAACTGAGTTAGTTAGTCCAATCTACGCATCCCAACAAAAGTTTTCCCCTTCAAGGAGCATGTCTTTGTTGATGGGATTTATGGCTGGTTTATTGGCTGGAATTTTTTTGATAATCGGTAACCGTACCTATCGTGCATATAAAGCGTCCATTCTTCGTTAAATTAAGGATGGGTCATTTATATCAAGATCTGAGAAGATTTAGGTTTTAGAAAATCTACTAATTCAAACCTTTGAAAGCTATTTTTATTTTTTCAAGTTCAAAAAAGAATAAAAAAATAATGCGGCTATTTAGTCTATGTCCCGAAGGTACGTGTTTGTTCTGCTACTCAATGTAACCAATAATAAATTTTCTGTTATAAAACTGTCGTAGCAGCATTTTAATTTTATGAGATTTGACGCCTCGAAAGATATAGTGCAAATCTACGTAGTAATTATCAAATGTTTAAGGCAACTTTCCACCTATGAGATTTTTTGCAATAGCAGTTCAGGGCTAAAAGACTAACACTATTCAAGATCAATTAAAAAAATCTATTGATTTCTTAAAATGACCCAAACATGCTAACAGTCTCGCTAGACCTTTTCTTGTTAAAAATTTGAGCTGTATATGGGAGGTCAGTATCCATACTATAGCTAAAACAATTAGGGTTTCTAGTGTTGCGAGGTCAACATGTTTTTGTTAGGGATTAAGCCTTATCTAAGCCACTTAAAAATGCCCGGAGTTTTGAATTTGACAACAGATTTATACAGCCAGATATAAGTTACACAGAACAGGAGTGTCAAACATTGCAGAATCGAAGTTCTGTCCCACCAAACAATCGCAGGGAGTGCAGCCATACTTGTCAAGATCCACATTAAGTGTGATGTCTTCGCATTTTTTAAATAAGTCATATTCTCTTTGCATTTATCGGTGCCTGCCCAGCGAATTGTTCGTCGATAAACCAGCGAATGAAAGTGTATGCCGTCAGGTAACCCAGGGTTCTTAGCTTGGTAGATTCTTCTGCGCCAAATTGTGAAGATGGTCTCAAAAATAGGGTAGATATTGACTAAAAGAACGAACCAAGGTGACACTGCTGGATTTCGTTTTATAAGCAGTATAGAAATTGTTGCAACTAAGAAGCCAATCAGATAGGCACCACCGTCTCCTAAGAAAATTAAGCCACGAGGGTAATTCCAGATGAAAAAGCCGCTAATTGCACTAATTAAAATTAAGCAATTCAAAACTAGCACTAAATCACTGACTTGGTAAGCAACAAATCCAATCGCGCAAAGACTAATTATGGCAACCATACTCGCCAATCCATTAAACCCGTCAACAATATTGTATGAATTAGTCAATCCTGTGATTGCAAACACAGTAAATGCCATAGATATCCAAGTATTGGTTAATAAATAGTCAATACCTGTCACCTGCACCTGATTAATCCATATGTTTAAAAAAATCCCGGCTAAGCTTGCTGAAATAGATATGACAATAAGTCGTGTCTTGACGCCGACAAGCTTAGTCAAGTCTTCACTCAAACCCACGATAAAGGCAGGTAAAGCACAGCCGATTAATTGCAGAAAAATATAATCTCTATCTAATTCAAAAAGAATCGTAGCTACCATAATAGTGATGGAAATTGACAAAAAGATACTCACGCCACCTATACGAGGAACTGCCTGAACATGAAACTTCTGAGGTCCTGATAAATCGTTGTCACTAGTTATATTTTTATGCAGATGCTGATAGTGAATTAGCGCAAATGTAAAAAATAGACTGAGTGCAAAGGCAAAGATTGAAATAATCATAACAATATTATATTAATTAAAACTAAAAATTTAAGTAATTAACAAAATTTTTTTTAGTGTAGTGAGAGTGAAGTTTTATTTAAGATAAATATTGTTTATGTGATAATCTTTAATTTGATAGGTAAAACTCCCGAGATTAACTCAGCCTAGAATCTTCCCCTCAAAAGCTTAACAGAAAATTATAAATTTTTTCTTTTATTTATTGAAGTGAAAATTTTCCAAATAAACACTAATCTAACATAAAGAGCTTATGGTATGCGAACACAAATTGAATTCATAAACCACGCATCTGTCTTAATTTCAAAAGACGGCATAGGTCTACTAAGTGATCCTTGGTTTAATGGACAGGCATTTCATAAGGGTTGGAGTTTGCTTGCGGAACAAAATTCGGAAGAGATACGTAGGCTTTTGTGCAGGGTAACTCATATATGGATTTCTCACGAGCACCCTGATCACTTCTCAATAAACTTTTTCAACCAGTATGCAGAGGAATTAATTAATAATGGAATCATAGTTTTATTTCAAAAAACTAAGGACTGCAGGGTAAAAAATTTTTTAGAAACAAGAGGATTGAAAGTTCGTGAGTTGGAATTTAATAAAGTATTAAAGATTTCAAGTAGTGTGGAGCTTGTTTGCATTAAAGATGGGTTTTATGATTCGGCACTCTACATTCAAACAGGCGACTTGAAAATTTTAAATCTCAATGATTGTGAAATTAAAACGCGCGATTCAGTTGATAATATTAAAAAAATTATTGGTTCTGTTGATGTTCTAATGAGCCAATTTAGTTATGCCGCATGGAAGGGCGGTAAAAAAAATGTACAGTTTAGAAAAAATGCTGCGCTAAGTAAAATACAAGCATTAAAAGTCCAATGTGATACTTTGCAACCAAAGTTCTTAATACCGTTTGCTAGCTTTGTTTATTTTTCTAATGAACGTAATTTTTATTTAAATGATTCTGCAAATCATCCAAATGTAATATTGAATCAATTGACTGATTTCACAAATATTGTGTTGATGAAGCCTTTCGATATTTTTTCAGGTATTTGGTCTGATTCGGATAATCACAAATCGATTGAATTTTGGAATTCAAAATTGAATATTATTAAACCGCGCATTGAAAACAAATTCAGAATTGTTGAGTCTGAAGCTTTGGAGAAAAGTTATGTTGGTTATAACGAGCGTATACGTAAAAATAATAATATAAACCTTATAAAGTTGGTTAAAATTTTTGGTGTTGGAGGCGGGTTTAAGCCTATAAGAATTTTTCTTGACGATATAGATGCAACAGTTGAGATCGATATTACAAAGAAAAACTTATATTTCTTTGATGGCATGAATAATCCCGACCTGACTATGGCTTCGGAGTCCTTAGATTTTATTTTTAAAAACCCCTTTGGTTTTGATACCTTAACAGTGAACGGTTGCTTTGAAGAAAGTAACATTGGTGGTTTTATCAAAGCTTCAAAAACACTCGCTATCGAAAATTTTAATAATCTTGGTTATTCATTTGAATGGAAAGTTTTACTCAATGTGGGAATAATTTTTTTATTCCTTAAGCGCCTCTCGCTTGTAAGGAAACAGCTTAAGAGAGTTTGATTAGCTAATATTTAATTAAAGATATTAATTGTAAAAATAATATAAGAGAATTATTGTGACTTACTTTATCCATAAAAAATCAGAGAGTTTGTCCTTTTAACAGCCTCATCTTTTTTGAATAAATGAGATTCATTTTGACTTTTGCATTTTCATTATTAGAAGTTTTAGAGGTTAAAAAATTTGCTATATAAAAACACACATGCAGAATTGGCAAAGATTCTTTGTTTTGTTTCATTTGGTTTTATTGCTACGATTGCAAGGGATTACTTTTTAAATGATAAAGTTGATAATGCAAAATTCGTAATGCTAATCACATGGTGCTCGCTTTTGACATCCCCGTTAGGTGAGTACGCTAAATTTGGAATAAGGTGTGAATTCATTGTCAAAAGGAAAATTTCTATTCTTCTTTTTGCCACTGTTACCAGTCTCTTAGTATTATTCACAACAAAAAATATTTATGCCATTCTTTTTATTAACGTACTTTTAGCAGTGATGTCTGCCTTACTAATAGGGGTCAATAGTGCGGCTAACAAGTCATTAATAAGAATAATTTCGCCAATATTTCCGTTAATGAATATTTCCTTGGTTTGGATTGGCTTTACTGATATTTCGAATATAACAACTCTCTCTTACTTATTAACCTTTGTTTTAGTTTTGATTTTCACCCACACGTCAAAAAAAATTAATGTGTCGTATAAATATGAATCAGTGAATTGGAGGGGATTGATTGGGCAGTATCTGTTTTTTTATATGGCGAATACTATGGTTTTAATAAATATTTATTTGGTGGGTAACTTGCCAATATACGTAATTAGATTTCCTATTTATGTCTACAGTGCTTTAATGATAATTTCACCATACCTAAAATTAGATCTTAAGCGTGTTGCGTTTGGATGTTTATGTATTATATTGCTAGCACCAATTTTTTGTAAGGAAGTCGCTGCAGAGGGAGTTATTTTGCTTCTAACGTTATTTTTACTAGGTAAGTTTTTCAATGAAAAGAGTTAAAATAATTTTCTCCGTATGCAATAAAAAAAAATACGGATTAAGAGATATCTCTGATGCCCTCATATTTTACGGCACTAAATTTGATAAAAATAGAATTTATAAAGCACTGGGATCTTTTAATGAGCTTTTTCAATACTGTAAGCAATATTCAATTAAAGGATCGATAGCCATAGTATGGGACAACTCAATAAAATCGCTGACACTTGCAATTTTTTTTAGAATTGCAGGCGCTCATGTTATTTATTATTATCATGAGCCCGGTGGTTATCGTCATAAAAGACAATTACGTGCTTCAATTACCTTTTCATTTTTATCCGTAATATTGGAGAAATTAAATAAATTAATTGCAAAATATACAGCTATTTCAATGCTAAAAAATAAGCAATATGGCGATTTTTATCTCCCAATTTTATATGAGGATAGTAGGCCCAAATCAAACTCTAATGCTAAAGTAATCGGCTATCTCGGAAAAATTAAGAATGAAAGATGCGTTACTCAACTTGAATCAATTCGGGAAATAGCTATGTTACATGGCTATTCAATCAAATATTTTCCCTCAAACGAGTTTGGGAGCGATAAAGAAGCAAAATTTAATTTTTTGTCAAATTGTGCGGTAATTTGGAATTATTATAAATATCAGTATAACATGTCCGCTGTTACTGGTGACTGTATATTTAGTGGTACTAGAATTATTATCAATCCTTACTTTGAGCCTGAAATAGATATATTGAATCGATGTCAATTGAGCATAAATGTCTTAAATGAAGACCTCAACGATAGTAAAAAGTTATGGGAAGTTATTTCTAAAAATATCAATTCAGAACCAAACCATTCAGAGTTAGAAATTCAAAAATCAATTTTAGGTGGGCAGAATGCATTTATTGAAAATTGGCTTCCTGTATTTCGTAAAATAGAACATCATGAATAGATTAATAGTTATTGGTAAAAACTCCGATTTATACAAAAAATTTCCTGACAAATTTGGAGGTTTGCCTCATTTAGCAATAAGTCATAAAGAGGTTGCTAGTTTTGCGTTTTTTAAAACGGACAAGATTCTTATCTTGTCATTCTCAAAGCATGATATTGAAAATATAAAATTTATTGATTCAATAAGGCAAATCAAATGTGAGAGGATTTATTATTTATCGACTTCATCAGTGAATGTTTGTGAATTAACTGATTGTTACAGCTATCCACGAGTTAAGCTTAAAATGGAGAGTATGGTTCGGAGCTTGAGTAACTGTATTATTTTAAGAGCAGGAACTCTTGTTGCCCCCGGAAGAGAGTATGAATGTAGGGGGACTATGACGTCTAATATTGATGATCTAATCGATTGTATAGCCAATAACGTTGATAATCTGACCGTAACTTTTATTCCATTTAATGATAGCTGGATTGAAAAGACTCTTTACTTGTGGTATGGAAAATTAATAATTAGGTTAAAAAATCCTTGTATTCTTAGGCCTATAGATTTCTTGTTTAAATATTTTTTTGGTTTTAGGTGGTATGGGTACGGGATTTTATCGGCGAAACTATATGGTAACTAGACTTATGGAAAAATATGATGTTGTAATAATAGGTGGGGGTGCAACCTCATATGGTGCACTTAGTGGATTGGGTAGAAATATTAGGGTAGCTATATTAACGCATGGTGGGGTAGCGGCGGATTTTGTTACAGATAGCGAGAGTGATAAGGTTTGCGTTCACAAGTTTGGTGGTGGGCTGGATGATTGGCATGGTGTCAGCTCATTTGATCTTTTCAAGAAGTATTTTCCGGATGATATTGAATTTATTAAAACTTATTTTTGCGAACAGTATTCCGAGAAAACTGATGTAGCAAATAGTCTTGAGCTTAATGGCCTATATATACCAAATAAAAAAATCAACGTATCAAAATTTGTTAATTTAATTACCGAGCGCAATTGTGACGTTATAGTTGACGATGTTAAAAATCTTACAATTGAATGTGGTGGAGTAGCAATAAGCTGTGCAAATACATTTGTAATTGCGGACAAAGTTATCATTTGCGCTGGAGCAATCGGTACAGCTAAGCTATTACAAAGCTCAGGCTTGGCTAAAAAAAATAATGATATTGGTAACCATTTAAATGGATACTGTGCATTAAACCAAAAGCGCAACCCTTATGAATCTGTGAGAATGACAGCGAATGGACATATAAAGTTCGTCGAAAAAGGGCAGATTAATGGAAAAAGCTTTTTAATTTATTCAAGACCATCTGTTTTTGATTTAAAAAATCCACAAAAACTTTCGAAGTATAAAACCACTTATTCGAGACAAGCCGTCGACATATACGGCAAAATCATCAAGTCGAAATCTTTGGGTTTGATAGTTGAGGCACTATATAACCGATATGGATATTGGTTTGGCAACAGTAATTCAAATCGATATTTTCAAATAGAAACAGAAGGTCTTTATCAACATGTTGATAACAGCATTATTCTGAATAAAAAAAAATTCAATGAATTGCTAGCTCTATTGAGAGGATTGCCTCAGTTTGTGGATATTGCTGAAAATCTTAGTGTTTCCGGAATACATTTTTATAACACTTTAACCAGAGGCGACATGGTTGGTACTACATACGATAAAAATGAGTGGACAAAACCTATCTTAATTGGAGATTCTTCAGCGATGAAATCAATTGGTGCGGCACATCATACATTCGCTCTTATGGCAATTAACGCTTTTGCATTAAGGTCAATTTATGAATGATGAATCATTTAAAACCTACCATGCATGGCTTCGAAATAGAAGTATTAAAGGATATCTTTACAGAAGATTCTATTTGTATCCTCGAATTTGGCGACATGTTGATGGAAAGGTTATCGATGTTGGTTGTGGTATCGGAGATTTTCTTAAGTTAACAAAAAATTCATATGGGGTTGATATCAATCCTTACAATGTAGAGTATTGCAAAGAGCGTGGTTTAAAAGCAACCTTAATCAATAATGGAAGAATTCCTTATGATGACAACACTTTTGATACGGCTATACTCGACAACGTTATTGAGCATATTTACGATCCAACATCACTTCTAGACGAAGTAATAAGAGTTACTAAGCGAGGAGGTAAGGTGATAGTTGGCGTACCTAACCTTTACAAATTTTTTCATGATTTAGATCATAAGGTTTATATTTCTGATGATAGATTGTATTGTGGGATGGGAAAAACAAATATTATTTGCGTTGATTCAATGAAAACACCAACCAATAAATTTTTACATAAAAACTTCACGCATGCTTGTCGATGGTTGATATACAAAAAAAATGATGACTGCACCAAAAAAAATTAGCATCATCATGCCAGCCTATAATGCTGAGAAGACTATTGAGAGAGCTGTAAGATCTGTGCTTTTTCAGTCTTATAAACACTGGGAATTATTCATCATTAACGATGGATCAGTTGATTCCACAGATCTTGTTTTAAAGCAATTTGAGAGTCTAGAATCTGTAAAAATAGTTAATCTTACAATTAATCGAGGCGTGAGTTATGCTCGCAATGTTGGCTTGAGCGTTGTATCAGGTGACTATATTTGCTTTTTAGATTCAGATGACTGGTGGGAACCATTTAAACTTGATTATCAAGTTTCATATTTAAATGCGGGTCACAATATTGTATTTTCACCACATTACAGAGTAAATGATGCTGGTCAGAGATATATATTGCCAGTTAAAAGATTTGTTAGGGAATCTGACTTTAGATATTACAATCCAATTCCAAACGCTACAGGTATATTCTCTAAGCTACTATTGCCTATCGAGCAAAAAAATATAAAGCACGAAGATTACTTAATGTGGTTTCAGTTAGTGAAGAAGGCTGGCTATGCAATATCTACCGCTGAATGCTTTCCAGTTTCATATTACTTTGTTAATAAAAATTCAATTTCATCAGATAAAATTAAATCTGCAACTTGGCACTGGCAAATACTTACGCTAGAGTTCGGTTTTAATAAAATGATTGCAGTATTCTACATGTTAACTTATACACTTAATGCTTTCCGACGCCGTTTATTTAAAAAAAATTCGTAGAATATACGAGTTTTTGCTATTAATGCCGGATTTTTTATCATCAAATCTTGGCATACTTTTTGCACCAGTCTTTCTTTTTCTAGACTATAGATTTTTAATGGTAGCTACCATTGGATTAGCCTTTGTTTTTTTTGTGCCAAATTTAGAGTTGCATCAATCACTTACAATTTTTTTCTTATTGTTAATTCCGATATTAATATTTCAACTGAAGATTAAGTATTTCAAATTAAATTCATTATATTTTTATTTGGCTCTTTTAATTATAAGCTACTTAATGGATTTAACTGGCCTTAAATATAGCGCTGCAAATTTTATATTTGCAAATCAGCACGTATTGTGGGATTATCGCTATGCGGGATTGTCTTTGGAGCCATCTTTTTTTGCTGAAACATTTTTTCCTGTTCTAGTGCTGATTATTTTATTCGGTGGTTTTCGGATAAAATTAATTTTCATCCTTTTTATAATATTTGGATTTATTGAATCAAATGCAAAAACATTTATTCAGCAGTTCTTATTTTATCTCCCTTTTTTAATATTTCCGATCAGATATGCCCTTGCTTTGATTATTGTGGGGGGGCTAATTTTGCTATCATTTAGTGATTTAGCAATTCAGTTAAATTACTACAATTTTAGTAGTTGGAGAATTCCATCTAATATTTGCGCGTTTGAAGCGTCTGATTACTTATCTATTCAATTAAGTTCGGATGCTGTTATGAAATGGTGTTTGGAGAATTACGGAATTCCGTCAATAGAAGCAATTTTCTCCCCTCTACCATACTTAATTTATACCTTAGGATTTATTCTTGCTGCTCAATTGGCTGCGTTATATTTTTACGGAGTACATATCAAGTATTCATCAAGTAAAAATTATGCTGTAATTTTGGCAATGGTTTTATATTATTGGTTATTGGGTCCAAAATGGAACTTTATATCACTAATAATACCCAATTATATTCTTTATTTAGAGGCCAAAAATAATCATGTCTAGGGCACTTGTTTTTGGGGGGAGTGGATTCATTGGTACTCGTCTCTGTAAATTATTTGAAAAGTCTGGGATGGATTTTAAAATCCTTGACATAAAACCATCATTTCAATTTGCTTATAAATATCAGTATTGTGATGTTACTAAAGTTATTAATGGTATTGTTAATGAAGGTGAAGAAGATATAATTATAAATTTAGCTGCAGAACATGCTGATAATGTAACACCTTATTCTTTGTATTACAGCGTGAATGTTGATGGAGCAAAAAATGTTTGTAATTTTGCTAGGCAAAACAATATCAATAAAATTATATTTACAAGTAGTGTTGCAGTATATGGATTTACAGATAAATTAGTCGTAGATGAGAATTCAACTTGTAACCCTTATAACCATTATGGTATTTCTAAATTAGATGCAGAGGGAATCTATTTGAAGTGGTATGAAGAAAACCCAAGTTTAAGAAACTTAGTAATAATTAGACCTACTGCTGTATTTGGTGAGGAAAACAGAGGAAATATATATAATTTTTTCAATTTAATAAGTAGTAGAGTTTTTGTTATGATTGGCGATGGAAGAAATATTAAGTCACTAGCGTATGTTGAAAATATCGCTTCTTTTATAAAATTCACTATTAAAAATACTTCTGGCTTTAGATTGTTTAACTATATTGATTATCCTAATATTTCCGTTAATGAATTATATTCTAAAGTTTGTAATATATTAGGCATAAAAAAAATAAATAAACGAATTCCTAAAAAACTTGCTTATTTTATTGGAGCCGTCTGCGACTTGCTGAGAAGGTTTGGAATTCATTTGCCCCTTTCAAAAATTCGCGTTACAAAATTCTGCTCCTCTTCACATTTTTCAAGTCAAGCCCATGATACTGATTTTTGTGCTCCTGTAGCTTTCGATGACGGCCTCTCTAAAACATTAATTTATGAATTTAAAAGTAAGATTTAATTCAAAATTTCACGATTTTCTTCTAATGATTTCAGGCATGGTAGAGTTTGTTTTATTTCTCTATACCCTTTTCTCTTTTTATTTTGGTGTACTAACTTTTCTTTAGCTACTTTATTGTCAAAATCACCAGATGGTTGTCTCCAATCTTAATAGGGGGAATTGATGATAGTGTCGAGCCTAGTTATATTGTTAAGGGGGTTATCGAGTAAAGAATTTCCTTACTTTGAGATGTTAATAATAAGAATCAATTGATTTTTAAGTCTATATTTTTTGTAATAACCGTTATTAAGGATTTTTGAAAAATGTCTACTGATATGCCCTCACTTGTTTCAGTTGTGTTGTCTGGCGGTTCCGGTACTCGTTTGTGGCCAGCCTCCCGCGAGGGCTGCCCGAAACCGTTTATGAAGTTGGCTGATGGTAAAACGCTTATTGAAAAGACCTATGCTCGTGCAAAGGCCTTAAGTTCAGACATATTAACTGTTACCAATCGTGACTACTATTTTATGAGCCGCGATGAGAGTAACCGGGCGGGGGCTTATGGCGGTTTCCTTCTGGAGCCTTTTGGTCGCAACACCGCGCCAGCCATTGCATTGGCTGCGAAGCTAATTATGGAAACTCATGGTGAAGATGGGGTTATATTAATCCTGGCTGCTGATCACCTGATTACTAATCAGGAGGGGTTTTCATCGGCCGTGGCAGAAGCATCAACACTAGCTGCTGAGGGATTTTTAGTAACATTCGGTATTGTGCCTACTAGCCCTGAGACTGGTTTTGGTTATATTGAGCTGGGAGAGTCATTGGGGTCAGGTAATAAGGTTTCCAAATTTATTGAAAAACCAGATTTACAGACTGCTAAAGATTATGTTTCTTCGGGAAAGTATTTGTGGAATTCCGGTATATTTTGTTTTAAAGCAGGAGTTTTTCTTGCTGAATTAAAAAAGTGTGCTCCAGAGGTTGCTATATCAGTTGAGGACTGTTGGGCCTCCATGCAGCCATTGAAAAATACTGAAGTAGTTGAGATATCAGCTGATTTTTTCAAGAACACACCTGAAATCTCAATCGACTATGCTGTTATGGAGAAATCAGATAAAGTTGTTGTGGTTCAAGGGGACTTTGGTTGGAGTGACATTGGGTCATGGAGTGAGATTCGTAATCTGGTTGAACCTGATGATAATAGCAATCGTGCGGTGGGTGAGGCAATATTTGTTGATTCTACAAACATCTTTATACAATCAGAGAATCGCTTGGTCGCGACAGTGGGTATCAAAGACCTTATCATAGTTGATACTGCAGATGCACTTTTGGTAGCACATCCGGATAAATCTCAAGATGTGAAAAAGGTTGTGGCGCAGCTCAAAAAAAATGGTCATAACGCCTTTAGGTTGCATCAAACAGTTGTTAGGCCCTGGGGAACCTATACTGTTCTTGAAGAATCCCGCGGTTTCAAGATCAAGCGAATTGAAGTAAAACCGGGTGGTAGTCTGAGTCTACAGATGCACCATCATCGAAGTGAACATTGGGTTGTAGTGAATGGTACAGCTAAAATCACCAACGGTAATGACGAAATTCTGATACGGGCCAACCAATCGACCTACATCCCTGCAGGACAGAAGCATCGTCTAGAGAACCCTGACATTATCCCGTGCGTCATGATTGAAGTTCAATGCGGTTTTTATTTGGGTGAGGATGATATTGTCAGGTTCGATGATAAGTATGGTCGCTGATTAAGAATTTTCTGCCTGGAATATCCGCATTTTTTAAATATATAAAGAAGGTCACATTTAAATACATATGATACTAGTGACAGGTGGCGCAGGTTTTATTGGCAGTAATTTTGTATTGGATTGGTTGGTCAATCAAACTGCAGAGGGTGTAGTGAACTTAGATAAGCTAACATATGCTGGCAGTTTAGCGAACCTCAAATCTCTTGATAAAGATGATCGCCACATTTTTATTCAAGGAGATATTGGTAACTATGAGTTGGTGCTCATGCTTCTCAAGAAACATCAAATTCGCTCTGTAATAAATTTTGCAGCTGAATCTCATGTTGACCGATCGATTGATAGTCCTGGCGACTTCATTAAAACGAATATCAATAGCACGTTTAATTTACTGGAAGCGGTAAGATGTTATTGGACTGAATTACCAGAAAACAAAAGAAAATCTTTCCGTTTCTTGCATATCTCAACTGATGAAGTGTACGGATCACTACCAATTAACCATATTGCCTTTTCTGAGAGTCATGCCTATAAACCAAATAGCCCTTACTCTGCGTCTAAGGCGGCATCTGATCATTTGGTGCGTTCATGGCATCATACTTATGGTTTACCAACTTTAACAACTAATTGTTCAAATAATTACGGTCCGTATCAGTTTCCTGAGAAATTAATTCCATTGATGATTCAAAAAGCTTTGAGCTGTAAACCTTTGCCAATTTATGGTGATGGTCAACAAATCCGAGATTGGTTATATGTTAAGGATCACTGCTCAGCTATTCGTCGTGTTTTAGAAGCGGGTAAGTTGGGTGAAGTCTATAACATTGGAGGTGGGAATGAAAAATCTAATTTAGATGTTGTAAGTACAATTTGCACAATCTTAGATAATTTTCATCCAAAGGTAGATGGATCTTCTTATGCTTCACAAATCACTTATGTAAAAGATCGCCCTGGTCATGATCGTAGATATGCCATAAATGCTAACAAGCTCAAGCTTGAGTTAGGTTGGGGTGCAGCCGAAACATTTGAGACTGGTATATCTAAAACGGTGCAATGGTATTTGGATAATCAAAAATGGACTGATAGCGTATCAAATAATTCTTACCCTGATTGGCTTAAGAATTAATCAAGATGATTAGTAATTTGTTTACTTATATCGTTCTGTAATTAATTTAAATTTAATGTCAAATTCCTCATTTAAATACTTCGATGGTGCTAAGCCAATTTTGGTATTTGGTCGAGATGGTCAGTTGGGTCGCGCATTACAGATATTCTTAAAAAACCTAAAAGTATCTACAGTTTTTCTAGGGCGTGCGGATTGCGATCTGTCTGATGGAATGGCAATTAAAAAAATTCTTAAGTATTATCAGCCTCAAGTGATTATCAATGCAGCTGCTTATACAGCAGTTGATAAAGCAGAAAGCGAAAGAGAGCTCGCTTTTGCAATTAATACCAATGCGCCAGCTGAGATGGCTAATTACATTACTAATGTAAATCGTGGTGTTCTCATTCACTATTCAACAGACTACGTTTTTGCTGACTCTAAAGAGTGCGCCTACTTAGAGTGTGATGCTGCAGGACCAATTGATAAACTGAGTATCTACGGTCAAAGCAAATTGGCTGGGGAGCAGTTAATTCAAAACATTTTTAATCAGGCTCATAATTCTAAATATGAGGATAATCTTGAGAATATTGATGATTGCTTGTCGAAGTATTATATTTTGCGCGCCTCTTGGATCTACGGTGATGGCGATAATTTTATTAGGACCATTTTAAGTCTGCTTGGTAAGCAGAAGCAGATAAAAGTTGTGTCAGACCAAGTGGGTGCTCCAACATCCGCGGAGTGGTTAGCAAAGGTAAGTTTTCAGATAGCGGTATCTAGAGTTGAGTCAGGCATTTACCATGCAGTTCCCAATGGCGAGATATCTTGGCATGGTTTAGCGTTATATGTGGCTGAAACAGTAGTAAGCTACGGAGGTGGTATTAAGGTTGGGCCGGAATCTATTCTTCCTGTATCAGCAATAGATTACCCTTTAATAGCCCCTAGACCTTACAACTCAAGATTAAATAACTTGAAACTAAAAAAAAGTCTTTTTGAGAAATTTATTACAACACAATATCCACACTGGCACGAGCAAGTAAAGGCTTATGTGAAGGAGTATGTATCAATCTCTTCAAAAAGATAAATAAAAAATTGGTTAAAAATCATTTAGAAAAATTTAATAATGAATTCGCAAACAGAAAATAATCGTAAAGGTATCATTCTTGCAGGAGGTTCTGGTACTCGTTTGTATCCGGTAACGCAAGCGGTATCAAAGCAGTTGTTACCGGTGTATGACAAGCCAATGGTTTATTACCCTCTAACAACATTGATGTTGGCAGGTATTAAAAATATTTTATTGATTTCTACGCCTCAAGACACACCTAAATTCATAGATTTATTGAGTGATGGTTCTCAGTGGGGGATTAACATTCAGTATGCTGTACAACCATCACCAGATGGTTTGGCACAAGCTTTCATCATTGGTAAAGATTTTATTGGTAACAATCCATCAGTTTTAGTGCTGGGGGATAACATTTTTTATGGCCATGACTTAGTCAATCAGTTGTATTCTGCAAATCAGCGAATTTCCGGAGCTACTGTATTTGCATATCATGTGCATGACTCTAGGCCTTATGGCGTAGTAGAGTTTGATGACTTTTCAAAGGTATTATCTATTGAAGAAAAGCCAATAAACCCCAAAAGTAACTATGCAATAACAGGGCTTTATTTTTATGACACTCAAGTGTGTGATGTAGCTAAATCAATTAAGCCTAGCATCCGTGGAGAGTTAGAAATTACAGCTGTTAATGAATTTTACTTAAGAAAAAGTCAACTTCAAGTTGAGATTATGGGACGAGGCTTTGCATGGCTTGATACAGGCACTCATGACTCTTTATTGGATGCTGCGGGTTTTATTGCAACTCTGCAAAAGCGACAAGGCTTAATGGTGGGTTGCCCAGAGGAAATTTCTTATAAAAAAGGCTGGATTAGTGCTGAAGATGTACTAAAGTTGGCGATTCAGTTAAAGAAAAATTCTTATGGACTGTATCTGGAAAATATTGTGAAAGAAATAACATAATGTCAATAATTGCAATACCAACAGCAATCCCTGATGTTTTGCTTATCGAACCTAAAATCATAAGTGATGAACGTGGTTATTTTTTTGAATCATTTAATGAAAATAATTTTTCATCAGTAATTGGTAAAAATGTAAAATTTGTGCAAGATAATCATTCTTATTCTAAGAGGGGTGTACTTAGAGGCTTGCATTATCAGATTGATCAGCCACAGGGAAAGTTAGTGCGAGTATGTCAAGGCGCCGTCTATGATGTAGTTGTTGATTTACGCAAATATTCTATTACTTATGGACAGTGGATGGGGGTTGAGCTTTCTGCCGAAAACAAAAGGCAGCTCTGGATTCCAGGGGGTTTTGCTCATGGGTTTTTGGTATTATCTGATCAAGCCGAGTTTTTATATAAGACAACTGATTACTGGCATGCTGCCAGTGAAAAATGTATAGCATGGTGCGATTCCACATTAAAAATTAACTGGCCTGATATTGGTATGCATCCAATAGTAAATAAAAAAGATGCGGCTGGATTAGCGTGGGATAACGCCTTAAAATTCTGAGGCCAAGCTTCGTATGTGCTTTCTTTAATAAATATCAAAGATAAATCAAATTCAAAATTTAAGAGTAGTTTTCTATAGGCCAAATTTTTTTGAATAAAAGTTATTTAATTTATAGGGATTTTTTTGTTAAAAGCTGTTAAATTAAAAAAAATTGCGCAATGCGTAGTACTTTTTGGTGTAATCATGCAATTATGCTTGTGGGTTATTCCTGGCACTATTGCGACTCGACAAATTCTGTTAGCGATTACAGTTATTCCATCAATATTTTTAGTGATTGGTTATTTTAAATTTGTTGAATGCAAAAGTTTGCATCTATTGCCAACAATACTATTGTTTTGTTTGTTGTTGTGGGTTGTCATTCATATGGTTTTTTTTTCATATGATCAAGGTTTGGAATTAAAGCAATTCACTAGTTTATGGTTGAGAGCAGCGGTTGGAATTATTATTGGATTTTCGCTGGGATTTATCCTTAGAGATAATATCTGGAGCAGAGTTTTGTTTTATATTGCTTTGTTTTCCACATCTTCTATCAATTTAGTTATCTATGCTTATCAAAGTTACGCACAAGGATTTTTTATTAGCCCAAACTATTTTGTCAGTACATATTATTTTAAAAAGATTGAGCCAGCATATTTTGGAGCAATTGCAATTGCAATTGCGGTGGCTCAAATAATTTTATTGCTCAAACATAAGTTAACCTTTAAAAACTTGTTTGGTTTATCTTTATGGATGCTAGGCATTGCGGTTGCCTTAACGTCATCTCTTATTTCGGGTAGTAAAAATGGAGTAGCCATTGGTCTTTATTTATTAATTTTAATGGTGATAGCCATCTTTCTTCGAACAGTTTTATTTGGGGTTAATAGATCTAAATTTTTTGTTTTTGCAATTTCCTTTTTTTTTGTTATTGGTGTGATTTGGAGCGTCCATAAATCTTCGACAGTGCAAGGATGGAGTTCCTTGTTCGAGGATATCAAAATTGCTGTTCAGATTGAAGAATATCCACAATGGAGAAAAAATACAAATCTCCCTTACCCAACCAATAACAGCGGAAATCTTGTTGCGGGAAATACATACGAGAGATTTGCTTGGGCTACAGTGGGCGTCAGCTTAATTGCAAAGCATCCTTTAGGGTATGGATTAATTAATAGTTCATTTAAGAAGATTTTAGATCTTGAGGGTATTAATCATGCTGTCCGGGGACAAGTTCATAGTGGATGGATTGATTTCGGCTTGGCTTACGGAATTCCTGGCCTCTTATTGTTGTTTTTATGTCTATTAGCTCTAATAGTTATTGGTTTACGTACCAAAGATGACTGTTGTTTTATGTCAGCCTGGCTGGCATTAATGTTGATCCCATTCTGTTTAATTGCCGAAATGAGTTACAAGCAATATTTTGAGTCAATGCTATTTTTTATTGCATTGGGTTGTAGTTGGCTGGCCTCAACGGGGATTGAAAAGAGGGCGCCTAAATAGAGCCTGGAAGATGCTTTTTGAATAAATTTTTCAAGGATTCCGGAATTAAATTTTCATTACTCGATACATGTCTATATTGAATATCACGATCAAAAATATCTTTTTGATCTTGAATTTTTTTCTCAATGTCAGATGCTTCTAACTTTGAATAGTTTCTTATTTTTTCAACTTTGCCAATTGCATTAACTTTTTGATTAATCTTTTCAGGGCTCATGAAGTATGAAAAGTGCCAGCCTGCATCCTCGAGATGAGGAAGCTCATTCCTCATACTTCTAATTTTGTGTGGAAGTGTGTTTCTAAATTTCTTCAAAGTTGTAAAGATACTGCCATGCCAAGTAGAGTTCATGGCTAAAGTTCTAAGGTTGTAATAGTAGAGTTGTTGAGCGCAGCTGAATGTTTCAGTGAGAACGTCTTGAGTTTTTAAAAGATGGATTGATGATTCGTTTGGAAACTCGTCAAGGTCCCCAAATATAATTGAGTCTTGCTCATTAAACTTCTGAAGTGGTTTTAGTATTGAATTTCTTTGTGCATCCTGAATTTTCCAAAGAAATTTGGCCTTTCTACCAATGTATCTTGCTCTTTTAAATAGCCAAGTAGGATTTTTAATATTTATTTTTTCGTGGTGAAGAATGATTTTGTGACCATAAGGCAGAGTTTTAATAAAACTCTCACTCAGGATAAAATTTTTGGGTTTACCAGAGAAATCACAATTAGCTTCAGATATAACAAAGTGATCAACATATGGTCCCAAAAATTCGAGTCTAATTTTGAGTAAATCAACTTCATTAAAGAAAATAAAAACATCAATAAGTTTTCTTTTATTGTCTTTTTGTAGGGTAGTATTCATTAGATTAAATAAGGTTTAAATTTTAATGAAGCGCATAGTTTTTCAATCAAATCAATTGTCTGTAAGAGGAACTGAGATTGCTCTGTACGATTATGCTTACTATAACGAGGCTATATTAGGTAACACATCTATTATCGCTTATCAAGCTAATCATCCGTTAAATGATCAATCTGTCATTGATAAATTTTCACAAAAATTTCAACTTGTTGCTTATGATGATATTAAATCTTTAGATCAATCAATAGATAAATCTAAAGCTGATTTAATGTATGCAATTAAAGCAGGGCAGCCCGATGGCGTTCTGTCTTCAGTTGTTCCAACAATGGTGCATGCTGTATTTCCTCAAGAAGTTAGTATGGCTCATGGTTCTTCTTATGCATTTGTCTCTGATTGGCTCTCCAAAGTCTACAGCAATAGCGTGGTCCCTTCAGTGCCTCACATGGTGACACTCCCCTCTATTCATGATGATTTGAGGAAAAAATTAGACATACCCTCTACAGCAACAGTCTTTGGTTGCTATGGCGGCTATAACAGCTTTGATATATTGTTTGCCCAAAAGGCTGTGCGTGATGTCATCGAAGAGAGACGTGATGTTTATTTTCTATTCATGAATATCCAGCCTTTTTATAAACATCCCCGCATATTTTTTCTTCCTAGCTCTGCAGATTTGGAATATAAAGTTAAGTTTATTAATACTTGTGATGCGATGCTGCATGCCAGGAAATTAGGTGAGTCATTTGGTTTGGCATGCGCAGAATTTTCAGTCAGAAATAAGCCAATTTTTACTTATTCAAAGTCAGTACAGCGTCACCATCTAGATGTTCTTGGTCATAAGGCATTTTTGTATGAGGGCTATAAAAGCTTACGCAAAGCTCTTTTAAATTTTGATCGAATTCATAGCTCCACTCAAAATTGGGATTGCTATGCTGAGAAATTTTCACCAAAAAGAATTATGCAATTATTTGATCGATATCTTATTCAGGTGGCAGAGAAAAACGGACTGAATGCGCCCGCCTTATTTGAATTTACATGGAAAGATAATTTAGCTTGTCAGTATCAAGCTTGGAAATTAAGGGCTATTAAGCTATCTAGAGCTTGGGCAAATTAGTTTTGTTAGAAATATTTTTAACCAAAGACTTAGGTGCTGTCTGTGCAGGCGGTACTTCCTTGCTTTTTTGGGGGTTGTGCGTTTGAGCAGTGTGTCTGCCATTGTTATATTTTTTCTTTCAAGTAATTCCGAAATGAGTTCATAAGTATCTACCCCACCTAAAAATTGATTTGGTATTTCATTGATATATCGCTCAAGCAATTTATTATCTAGTGATCTTGCAAAATTAAACATGCCATGGAAACCAAACGACTTTCTCCAGTGACCCCTTTCTAGGGCGAATTTACTGGCAATTTCAATTGGAGCAAAACGTATGCCGTATTTATTTTCTAGAATTTCCTTGTTATTTATACAGATTGCTTGATCCTCTGGATGGCATTTAACAATATCCTCATTTTGTATTGCTTTAATGAGTTTGACCGAACGTAATGAAAATCCGCCATTGCCAACCGGCGTGTTTGGATGGTGAGGCCAGGGTGCTCCAATATAGTCAAAATCTAAAAAGGCCTCATCCCACAAATCTGGATTGATAATTAGGCTATCCCATTGAATAATGAGGACATGACTACCTTCAATCAGGTGACTGATATCACTTAATACAAATTCCGAGTAGTCTTTTGTGGACGTGATTATTGGGGCTTGAAATAGGCAAATTTCATCTGTGACATCAATTTTTTCTTCTAAATCCGTAACCAGAACAATTTTTTTAAACTTAATGTTTTTTGTAGATTCTTTAATGGCAAATAAAGCTAAATTTGGCGCTCTATTTTCAACGCATAAAAGGGTTATTTTATCTAAGTAAAGCATTGATTTGTGAGAAAATTGCTATTGTGAATTGGTTTAATAATCATACCTTTGAAATTAAATTTTGTGTAGTTTAATCAGTAAGCTTTTTCGTTGACAATTTTGCTAATAGATTTCAGGGTGAAAATTGAATTTAGTGGCATCAATATATTTAATTGATGCTGATTAATAATCTATTCAAGGGCTAATGTTTTATGTCTCAAAGAAGGATAGCTTTAATTACGGGGATCACCGGCCAAGATGGTGCTTACTTGGCCGAGTTATTACTTGATAAAGGTTATGAGGTACATGGATTCCGTCGAAGAACTTCACTATTTAATACGGATCGAATTGACCACTTATATCAAGACATCCATGAAAAAGATGTTCGGCTGAAACTTCACTATGGAGATATGACGGATACGTCTAGTATCGTCCGAGTTATCCAACAAATCCAGCCCGATGAAATCTATAATCTAGCGGCTCAAAGTCATGTAGCCATTAGTTTTGAAGAGCCTGAATATACAGCCAATTCGGATGCCCTTGGTGCCTTACGTGTTTTGGAGGCGATTAGAGTCTTGGGCTTGCAAAAGAAGACCAAGTTTTACCAGGCTAGTACAAGTGAATTATATGGTTTGGTGCAGCAAGTTCCTCAGACCGAACTAACCCCTTTCTACCCTCGCAGTCCTTATGCTGTGGCTAAACTCTACGCTTATTGGATTACGGTGAACTATCGCGAAGCTTATGGGATATATGCTTGTAATGGTATTTTGTTTAATCATGAAAGCCCGATTAGGGGTGAAACATTTGTCACAAGAAAAATCACACGCGCTTTGGCAAAAATTAAATTGGGTCTTCAAGAATGTCTTTATTTGGGAAACTTGGATGCAAAAAGAGACTGGGGACATGCTAAAGATTATGTTGAGATGCAGTGGTTGATGTTGCAGCAAGATCAACCTGAAGATTATGTGATTGCAACTGGTATTCAATATTCAGTTAGAGATTTTGTGACCATTGCTGCCCAAGATCTAGGTCTGAATATCAAATGGATAGGTCAAGGTGTCAATGAGCAAGGAGTTGTTCAGGAATCTGGCGGCACTCTAAAAACAATCGTTAAAGTGGATTCTAGATATTTTAGACCTACAGAAGTAGAAACTTTGTTAGGTGATGCCACTAAAGCTCGTGAGAAACTGGGATGGCAGCCAAAGATTGGCTTTGAAGAATTGGTTCGGGAAATGATTCAGGCTGATTTACAATTGGCTAAAAAAGATCAACTATCTAGACAGCATGGTTTTGTAACCATGGATTACAGGGAGTAATCATGTTAAAAACAATTACAGAATGTAGAATTTGTCGCAACAAGAAACTCACCCAAATTTTTAGCTTAGGCGAACAAGTTTTGACGGGTGTTTTTCCTAAATCAATCGATCAGAAAGTCACGTCAGGTCCCGTTGATTTGGTGAAATGTGATGCTGCTACTGGCTGTGGTTTGGTTCAATTGAGCCAGAGTTTTGATTTATCGGAAATGTACGGACTTAATTATGGTTATCGTTCGGGATTAAATCAGTCCATGGTAAGTCACTTGCATAGTAAGGTACGGCGCATTTTAGATTTGGGTTGTTTGGATGATGGTGACGTTGTAATTGACATAGGTAGTAATGATGCGACAACTCTAAAGGCTTATCCAGAGGGTAAATATCAGTTAATTGGCGTTGATCCGACAGGCGTGAAGTTCAAAGAGTACTATCCTCAGAATATTCAGCTTGTATCTGATTTTTTCTCTGCAAAAGCCATTCGCTCAATATTGAACGGCAAGAAAGCTAAAGTCATCTCATCATTTTCAATGTTTTACGATTTAGAAGATCCGGTACAGTTTGCTCAAGAAATTTCAGATTCAATTGATGAAAACGGCATTTGGGTTTTTGAACAAAGTTATTTGCCAACAATGCTGAAAACCAATTCATTCGACACCATATGTCATGAGCATTTGGAGTTCTATGCAATGAAGCAAATTAAATGGATTTTAGATGCTGTAGATATGAAAGCCTTGGATGTTGAATTTAATGATATCAATGGCGGAAGTTTTTCAATTACAGCAGCAAAAAAATCATCTCAATTACCAGTTAATTACGAAAATCTTGCGCAAATTGAGAAAAATGAATCTGCACAATGTTTAGATGATTTAGAACCGTATGTTGATTTTTTTAAAAGAGTTGAGAAAGTTAAAGTCGAGTTGATGGCTTTCTTGAATAATGCTAAATCTGAAGGCAAACGTGTATGTGGGTTGGGGGCTTCTACAAAAGGAAATGTACTACTACAATACTTTGGAATAAATTCAAACTTGATTGAATCAATTGCTGAAGTAAATCCGGATAAGTTTGGGTGTTTCACACCTGGAACCCTAATACCAATGGTTAGCGAAAAAGAAGTCCTAAAGTCTAAGCCAGATTACTTGTTGGTATTGCCATGGCATTTCAGAAGTTTCTTTTTAAATTTACCCTCTTTACGGGGCATGACATTGGTTTTTCCTTTACCTAATTTGGAAATAGTGCGTATTCCCGATGTTAAATGAGCCTGATGCTCCTGTTTGCCTAGTTTTTGGAGTCAATGGACAAGACGGTAGTTATTTGGCTGAAAGATTGTTGGCTGAGGGATGCCATGTAGTAGGGGTTGGTCGTCAGGATGTGTCAAGGTGGTTAAGTCACTCTTGCAATAATTTTACTTATCACCAATGCGATTTGAGCAATGTTAATTCTGTTATTGAGGTAATGAATAGTTTTTCTCCTGATTATATTTACCATGCTGCAGCGATTCATGGGTCATCAGGGTTTAATTATGAGGCTGTTTGGTATTCCGCTCATGCAGTCAATTCGCTGACAACTCACGCAATCTTGGAGTACTGTCGAGTAAATGTGAAATCCCGGTTTGTTTATTTGAGTTCTTCAAAGGTTTTGAATTTCTCAAACGGTGATTTCATTACTGAAGATACTCCTAGAAAATCTGATTGTATCTACACAATAACTAAAAATACATCAGCAAGCCTAATTGAATACTATAGAAAACATCATGGTATTAATGCTTCTATTGTTTACACCTTTAATCATGAATCAAGTAGACGATCTGAGGATTTTTTTATACCTAAAATTGTTAATATTTTGAAAAAATCTTTACATGATCATAACTACAGTGAAGGGGTTTCTAACCTTTCTTTTTTTTGTGATTGGGGTTGTGCTGAGGAGTATATGGACTTGGTTTTCGATATTTCCCATAAAGCCATTGGCTCTGATTTTGTAATGGCTACAGGCGTTACCTTGTTGGGAAAAGATTTTGTAAATCAGCTCTTTTCTAGGTATGGCCTTTCGGCAGAAAATCATGTTTATGAGATTTCGCCAATTACTCATCAAGAAAAGAATCGGCAGCCGTGGCATGCAAGCTGTGAAAAACTTGATCAGCTTATATCTCGCAAACCATCAAAAAGCGTGTATGAGGTATGTGATGAAATATTAAATTATTTTGGTGGTGGTACAAAATGATTGAGCCTAAAGTTTTAAAAACCAAATATCTTTTTTTTAATTTGTTATATTTTTTGAGGCCCAAATTAGTTTTAGATGTGGGTAGTATGGATGGGTCTGATTCTTTAAGATTCAGAGAAATGTCTTCGCGAAGCAGAATTTTCGCAATAGAAGCCAGTCCGCATAACTTTAAAAAAATGGTTTCTGATAGCCGTTTAAAGAAAGCAAGAATTGACGTTGTTAATACGTTAATTGCTAGTCAAGAGCGCAAGCAGAATTTTTATATTACACATGATGCCGATGTTATTAAATCTTGCGAGCTTGTTAATAGAGGGTCTTCATCTTTATTAAAGCCAATCGATGAGAAAAGTGTTATTGAAACGATTGAGTTAGATTCAATCCGATTAGATAAGTTCATTATAAAAATTGGTGGTCAAAATGATGATTTAGGCTTGTGGATAGACGTGGAGGGGGCTGGATTTGAAGTTTTAGAGAGTGTTAGAGCATTAAAAACAAATATTTCTCTACTGCATATTGAGGCTGAGGTCATGCCTAAGTGGGTTGATCAGAAATTAAAACCTGATTTGATTGAATTGGCGTGTCAATTTGATTTAGTTTTGTTAGCAACAAGTCATCATCCTGATCAACAAGATTTAGTTTTTATTAACAAGTCCCTATTAAAAAAACATCATTTATTAGTTGCCGTGGTTCTTAATTTAACCAAATATTTTGGCCCTGCTATTAGTAGGTTGTTGAGATTTTTATAAGCGATATTTATATGGAAAAGAAAACTTATCTGCTATGTAGCTCTTATATTGGAGATTTAAATAGGGCTATAAAACTCTCAGAAAGTATTCAGAAATACAACAAAGACAAAATACCTT
>JACCDH011524185.1_pt1 | contig 26815 bp, 20 predicted proteins | sample 7442481 | NCBI WGS metagenome assembly JACCDH01 (sample SAMN15323433, study PRJNA562643) | freshwater metagenome | isolation source: river surface water | place: USA:Blue River Watershed | collected 2017-08-15 | reverse complement strand
GGCATAAAGGGCATCTATGGTCTTGTCTGGAGAAACACCCGTTGCCAGATGAACCATGATTTCCACGAACTCCGCGGTATTGTCTTCGATTTTCTTAATCTTGATTTTGCCTTTGTCGTTGGCTTTCAAGATGGAATCGATCAAAGAAGAGGTTGTCGTTCCGAAAGGAATTTCAGTAATGACCAAACAACGAGCTGCGTCGTCTTTTTTGATTTTCGCACGAACACGCACTTTTCCACCACGAAGTCCACCGTTGTAGTCCGAGAAATCGGCCATTCCACCGGTAAGGAAATCGGGAACGATGTGTGTTTTCTTTCCACGAAGCGCATCAATACTCGCATCAATCAATTCCACAAAGTTGTGCGGAAGAATTTTACAAGCCAAACCAACGGCAATACCTTCAACGCCTAACGACAGCAACAACGGGAATTTTACAGGAAGCGTTTCCGGTTCCTTGTTTCTTCCATCGTAACTCGCCAACCAATTCGTTGTTTTCGGATTGAAAATAATCTCTTGCGAGAGTTTGTTCAATCGCGATTCGATATAACGTGGAGCGGCCGCGCTGTCTCCTGTAAAAATATTTCCCCAGTTTCCCTGGGTATCAATGAGCAAATTCTTTTGTCCAATCTGAACCAAGGCATCTCCAATGGAAGCATCACCGTGCGGGTGATATTTCATGGTGTTACCAATTACGTTCGCGACCTTGTTGAAGCGACCGTCGTCCATTTCCCACAAACTGTGAAGAATTCTTCGCTGAACTGGTTTCAGTCCGTCATATAAGTGGGGAACTGCTCTTTCTAAAATTACATATGACGCATAATCGAGGAACCATCCCTCATAGAGGTCGGTTACACCAATTACGTTTCCTAATTTATTTTCTTCTGGATTTGTATTTTCTTCCATCTCCTCTCCTATTCTATTTCAGTTTCTACTTCCTTCTTTTCAACTATTTCATCTTTCTCTACGCGAAGGTTTCTAATGATAAAGTCTTGTCTATCGGGAGTGTTCTTCCCCATATAGAATTCAAGAATGTCTTTGATGTGGATGTCTTTCGTAATGACAACAGGCTCTAATCTGATGTTCTCGCCAATAAAGAATTTAAATTCTTCTGGAGAGATCTCACCTAATCCCTTGAATCGTGTGATTTCAGGCTTGGTTCCTAATTTCTGAATGGCATGCTGACGTTCAAGGTCAGAATAACAATAGATGGTCTCCTTCTTGTTTCTTACACGGAACAAAGGCGTTTGAAGGACATACAAGTGACCTGACTTCACCAAATCTGGAAAGAACTGCAAGAAGAAGGTGATCATTAAAAGTCGAATGTGCATTCCATCGACATCGGCATCGGTTGCGATAACCACATTGTTGTATCGAAGAGAATCTAAACCGTCTTCAATATCCAATGCTGCTTGAAGCAAGTTAAATTCTTCGTTCTCGTAAACGACTTTCTTTGTCAAACCATAGGTATTCAAAGGCTTTCCCTTCAAACTGAAAACGGCTTGGGTTTGTACATTTCGAGAAATGGTAATCGATCCAGAAGCCGAATCTCCCTCGGTAATAAAGAGGGTCGTAGCAGGAGCTAAGTCACTTTTGTCAGAGTAATGCACCTTGCAATCGCGCAGTTTCTTGTTGTGAAGATTCGCTTTCTTGGCGCGTTCTCTAGCCAATTTAGCAATACCCGCAAGTTCTTTTCTTTCGCGTTCTGATTGAAGGATCTTCTTCAATAAACTTTGAGCGACTTCCGGATTTCTGTGCAAGTAGTTGTCGAGCTCTTTCTGCAAGAATTCAAGAACAAAAGCTTTGACACTCTTTCCGTTTGGTTCAATTTCGTTGGAACCCAGTTTGGTTTTTGTTTGAGACTCGAAAACGGGCTCTATAACCTTAATGGCCACGGCAGCCACTATTCCCGAACGAACGTCAACTGCTTCGTAATCTTTTTTGAAGAAGTCACGAATGACTTTCACATAGGCTTCACGGAAAGCGGCTTGATGCGTACCACCTTGCGTTGTGTATTGTCCGTTTACGAAACTGTAATATTCTTCACCGTATGAATTGGTGTGCGTAATAGCTACTTCAATGTCGTCGCCTTTCAAGTGAATGGCATTGTACAAAGGATCTTCCGACATATTAGCAGCAAGCAAATCACGCAGTCCGTTTTCCGATTTGAATTTTTGCCCGTTGAAAATGATGGTTAAACCAGCATTCAAATAGCAATAGTTCCAAAGCAGTCTTTCAATGTGTTGTGAACGGAATTGATAGTTTACAAAAATGCTTTCATCGGGAACGAAGGACATCATGGTTCCATTCTTTCCGTCTGATTTAACAATTTTGAAATCTTGAGTGATTACACCTTTTCCGAATTCAGCCGCCTTCATTTCACCTTCACGGAAGGACTCAACTCTAAAGTGAGAGCTCAAAGCATTCACGGCTTTAGTACCTACTCCATTCAAACCAACAGATTTCTTGAAGGCACGAGAATCGTACTTTCCACCTGTATTGATTTTCGAAACGCAATCGATCACCTTTCCAAGAGGAATACCTCTTCCGTAATCTCGAACGGTAACGGTTCCATCTTTAATGGTGATTTCAATATTTTTTCCATTCCCCATGACAAATTCGTCAATGGAGTTGTCCATAATTTCCTTCAACAAAACATAAATACCGTCGTCGGCGGTGCTACCATCGCCGAGCTTACCTATGTACATCCCAGGACGAAGACGAATGTGTTCGTACCACTCGAGGGATTTAATGTTGTCTTCTGTGTATTTAACTTCTTGAGCCATCTCGTCTATTCTAAATCAGACTTCGAAAGTAATACGCAGAGTAACTCCTGAAATTCACAATGGTTGGTAGTTTTCAACAGATATGTGAAAACTCCCGTTGATTCTACTGTTCAGACATTTGAATCAGCGCGAAAACAGCATAATTGATCATATCGCGAAAGCCGCTGTCTATTCCTTCGGAAACGAGGGTTTTGCCGGCATTGTCTTCAATTTGCTTGATGCGTAGGATTTTCATTAGAATCAAATCAGTGAATGAAGACACCCGCATATCGCGCCATGCTTCTCCATAATCGTGATTCTTATTCATCATTAAATCCTTCGTGATTTTTGCTTGCTCTTTGTAAAGAAGTACCGCCCTTTCAGGTTCAAGTTCTAGTGGAGCATCAGTGGGTAATTCCAACTGAATAAGAGCCATTAAGCTGTAGTTGATGATACCCACAAATTCATCTTCGATGCCCTCACCTACTTTACTTTCACCCTTCTCTTCAATGGTTCGAATACGTTGCGCTTTGATAAAGATTTGATCGGTTAAACTTGAAGGACGAAGAATTCTCCAAGCCGTCCCATAATCTTGTGTCTTCTTTTGAAAAAGGTCGACACATTTTTGAATGGCTTGATCGTATTGTGCTGAAGTATCTTTTTTTGCGCTCATGATTCGAAATACAAATGCGATGAAAATGCTCATCTTTGCGTTTCAAAGATACATCTTGAAATGAATTCTTCTTCTCCGTTCCCCATGGTTATGGGTATTTTGAATGTTACTCCAGATTCTTTTTATGCTGGAAGTCGCTCCAATTCTGAAAAAGAGATTTTGTCGCGTGTGGAAAAAATGATTTCTGATGGAATGGATATTTTGGATTTGGGAGGACAATCGACACGACCAGGAGCCGTTTATATTTCTGCAGAAGAAGAGTTGAGCAGGGTTCTGCCTGTTTTAATTTCTATCCGCAAAGAATTTCCTTCATTAAAGATAAGTATTGATACCTTTTATAGTGGTGTGGCTTCTGCCTGCTTGAAAGAAGGTGCACATTGGATAAACGATGTTTCAGGTGGAAGAATGGATGCGAATTTGTGGAATGTGGTTTCTGAATTTCAGTGCAACTATGTGCTCATGCACTCGCGCGGAGATTCTTCCAACATGAAGGAGTTGGCCAATTATGAAAATGTCGTTGAAGAGGTTCATTCCTATTTCCAAACCGAAATTGAAAAATTAAATCAAGCGGGTATATCGAAAATAATCTTGGATCTAGGATTCGGCTTTGCGAAAAATAAAAATCACAATTTTGAATTGCTGCAAAACCTGAATAGATTCAAATCATTTGGTTTGCCTTTATTGGTTGGTGTTTCAAGAAAAAAAATGATTCAGCAATCGTTGAATACAACGGCAGAAGAAAGCTTGAATGGAACAACAGCCTTGAATGCTTTCGCACTAGAAAGAGGTGCCAACATCCTGCGTGTACACGATGTACTTGAAGCGAAGCAAACGGTTGAACTATATAGAACGCTTGCCCTCGGCGGCAAGTAAGGTGTTTTGCATTAGAGACACAATGGTCATTGGTCCTACTCCACCTGGAACTGGGGTAATGTAACTGCATTTTGGCGCGACTTCTTCAAAGGCCACATCTCCCAACAATTTAAATCCGCTTTTCTTCGAACTATCAACCACGCGTGTAATTCCAACATCTACCACAACAGCTCCTTCCTTCACCATATTCCCTTTCAGGAATTCAGGTTGACCAATTGCTGCAATGATGATATCGGCTGATTGACAAATCTCTTCAATGTTCTTCGTCTTGCTGTGACAAAGGGTAACCGTACAATTTCCGAATGGATGATTTCTTTGAAGTAATACTGAAATTGGAAGTCCGACAATATGTGATCTTCCCAATACAACTGCATGTTTTCCTGAAGTTGGAATGTTATTTCTTTCCAACAAAGTAATTATACCCATTGGCGTCGCGGGAAGAAAAGTTGGAAGATTCAACATCATTTTCCCAACTGATTCCGGATGAAATCCGTCCACATCTTTGCTCGGGGCAACAGCCATCAAGACCTTTTTTTCATTGATGTGTTTCGGTAGTGGAAGTTGAATGATGTAACCATCAATGGCATCATTTGTATTCAAAGCATGAATGGTGTTCATTACTTCCTCTTCCGTGCAACTGTCGCTCAATTGAACAAGTGTAGACTCGAATCCAACTTCTTCGCAAGCCTTAACCTTAGCATTGACGTAAGTGACACTCGCTCCATTTTCACCAATGAGTACAGCAGCCAAATGCGGACGCTTGAAGCCGTTGACTACTCTTTCAGAAACAATTTGCTTGATCTCTGATTTAATGGTTTTTGAAAGTGCGAGGCCGTCGAGAAGTTGCATAAGAATGATTTGAGACACAAAGAAACATCAATTTCTCGAAAAATTTTCAAATGAGGTTGTGTACTAAGTACACTTTCCTATATTTGAGCAACTAACTACCTAACATATGAAACAAAAAGGACTCTTCTTTTTCGCTTTTCTGTTTACTTTTTTTGCTTACAATGCAACTGGGCAGATTTTAACTTCTACACCTGCATTCCCGACACAAACTGATCAAATCACTGTTTACTACGATGCCACAACAGGTAACGGAGACTTATCGGGCTACACTCCTATTTATGCACACACGGGAGTAATTACCAGCAACAGTGTTGGTCCAAACGACTGGCAGCATACAGTTGGAAATTGGGGAACTGCAGACCCTGCCGTTCTCATGACTCCAATGGGAAACAACATTCATAAGATTGTAATCACTCCATCAACCTTCTACAATTTGAATGTTGGCGAGACTGTTTCGAAAATGATGTTTGTTTTTCGTAACGCAGCAGGCACTGTTGTTGGAAGAAACGCTGACGGAAGTGATATATACTTAACCATTTACGCTGCTGGTTTCAATGCATCGTTCTCACAACCAACCCTAGAGTCTCAAATCGTAAATGCGAATCAAGTCGTTCCGGTTACGGCCAACTCTTCTTTGCCTTCGGACATTACCATTTCAGTAAATGGAAGTCAGGTTGCTTCTGGCACTGGGGTAACCTCCTTGAATTACAACTTTAGTCAAGCTGCGGCAGGGGAATATCACATAACCATGACTGCTGTAAATGCAGGAACTACTATAACTGATGAGAAAGTAGTCATTATTTTACCTTTAATAAACACGGCAGCTGCACCAGCTGGAACCATTAACGGTATTAACATAACCTCTCAAAACGGTGTTCGCCTGCAATTGTATGCACCGAATAAAGATTTCGTATTTGTTATCGGTGATTTCAACAACTGGCAACTGGATTTAGATTACTTGATGAATCGTACACCAGACGGAACAACTTATTGGTTGGACATTCCGAATTTGTCACCAGGTGTTGAATATAGATTCCAGTATTACATAGATGCAGAAGGCATGCGCGTGGCCGATGTCTATGCAGACAAAATATTAGACGGTTGGAATGATGGATGGATTCCAGAAACAACTTACCCGAATTTGATTGACTATCCGAATGGATTAACATCTGAACCTGTGTCAGTATTTAGAACAGACCCACCTACATTCAATTGGACAGATCAAAGTTTTGTTCGTCCAGCCAAAACAAAACTCGTTGTTTATGAATTGTTGGTTCGAGACTTTCTTGAAGATAGAACTTATGCTTCACTAACCGATTCACTCGATTATTTAGAAAATTTAGGAGTAACTGCCATTCAATTAATGCCAATTAATGAATTTGAAGGCAATGACAGTTGGGGCTATAATCCATCTTTCTACTTCGCACCGGATAAAGCTTATGGCAGTGCTGAGGCTTTGAAGACCTTTGTAAATGAAGCACACAATCGCGGAATAGCGGTTGTTATGGATATTGCCCTGAATCACAGTTTCGGTCAAAATCCAATGGTGCGCATGTATTTCGATCAGAACGCTGGACAGTGGGGACAACCGACAACTGAAAATCCTTGGTTTAATCCAACTCCAAAGCATGATTTCAATGTTGGTTATGATTTCAATCACGAAAGTCAACAAACGAAAAACTTCACCAAACGAGTCTTGGCGTATTGGATGCAAAACTTTCACATTGATGGTTATCGTTTCGATTTATCTAAAGGATTCACTCAGAATTACACACTTGGCAACATTGGAGCATGGGGAGCTTACGATCAAAGTCGTATAAATATTCTCACAGATTACTACAATCATATGCAAACGGTTGCTCCGGGTTCATACGGAATTCTTGAACACTTTGCAGACAATAGCGAAGAGACCGTTTTAAGCAATAATGGAATGATGCTTTGGGGAAATTTGAATTATCAATACATGGAAGCCTCAATGGGTTATACTTCTAACTTGTCTTGGGGAAGCTATCAAAACAGAGGTTGGAACAATGCTCACCTCATCACTTATGCTGAAAGCCATGACGAAGAGCGTATGATGTACAAGAATCTTCAATATGGCGCAAGCAGCGGTTCATACAATATTACCAATCTAAACACTGCACTGAAAAGACAAGAGTTAGCGCATTGCTTGTTGATTCCGATTCCTGGACCAAAGATGATTTGGCAATTTGGTGAATTGGGATATGACTATTCAATTGCTACTTGTTCAGATGGAGTCACTATTGATTTGGCGAATTGCAAAACATCTGCGAAGCCTGTTCGCTGGGACTATTGGGACAATCAAAATAGAAAGCATTTGTACAAAGTGACAGCTGCATTGAACAACTTGAAAAAGACCGAGCCTGTATTTTCAACGACCAATTTCAACATTGATTTGGGCGGATTTGGAAAACGCATTCATTTGAATGGAACCAACAATGCCGTTGTGGTTGGAAACTTCCAAACAACTTCAATTAACATGGTACCAGGGTTCCAGCACACAGGAACATGGTATGACTACTTCACAGGAAATGCTTTTCAGGTGAACGATTTGAATGCCACCTTCTTCTTTGAACCAGGAGAATATCACATCTACACCGATTACCAATTGGCTGTGCCGGATTTGAATACCTCATTGGAAGAAGTTATGTCATTTGCAAAGTCATCGTTTATGATTTGGCCGAATCCATCTAACAACCGTGTAAATGTTGGATACAGCATGGTTCATGCTGCACCTGTACAAATTGTGTTAAGAGATTTGACTGGAAGAACCGTTGCATCATACAACACAGCTGGAGTTTCAGGTGTAAATCAAACTGAGTGGAATCTCTTGGAAGAGAACATTGCAGCCGGATCATACATCCTTTCAATCGAAACGGATGGAAGAAGAGAATCTGCTCCATTTATTTGGAACCCATAAATTATGACTTACCAACAACAAGTTAGTGTATGTTGGACACGAAGTGAAAACACTTTATATTAGCGCGACTTAAAACCAAAACAAATTCAAATTTTATATGTCTAAATTCTATAGAACGAGTATTCTGACAGCGTTTTTGGCCATGTTCTCCATTGTAACATGGGGACAGAACATAAGCGGTGTCGTTACAGATGAAGAGAATCGTCCTATTCCAGGAGCTTTCGTCTTAGTTAAAGGAACATCCAACGGAACTGCGAGTGACCAAATTGGAAACTACACTCTGAAGACAGGAACTGGAACATTCGAAATTGAGGTTAAGGCTCTAAACTTTACAACCTTATTCAAAACGGTTACTGTTGGTAATGCAGATGTTAAGCAAAACTTCAAGTTAAGCTCAGGATCATTAACCTTAGACAATGTTGAAATCATTGGCTACGGTGTTGAACGTAACCGTCCAAGTACAGGATCTATTGCAAAAATTAGTGGTAAAGACATTAGCGCCATTCGCACCCCTAGTTTCGAGGCAGCACTTCAAGGTCAAGCTGCTGGTTTGCAAGTTTCTCAAGGTTCTGGTATCGCTGGTGCTGGCTCGTTGATACGCATTCGCGGAACCGCATCAGTTTCTGCCGGTGGTGACCCATTGTACATCATTGATGGTATTCCAATGACTCAAGATTATTTCTTGCGTGGAAACAGCGGAGCTTTGAACAACAACCCGCTTGCTACCATCAATCCAAACGACATTGAAAAGGTTGAAGTACGTAAAGACGCTGCTGCTGCTGGGGAATACGGTTCTCGAGCTGCCAACGGTGTAATCATCATTACTACTAAGCGTGCCAAGGATAAAGGATGGAAATTTGATTACGGATTGAACGCGGGTATCTCTACTCCTGCCTCTCGCCCGAACATGTTGAACACAGAGGAATACCTTCGTATTCGTCAAGAAGCATGGGAAAACGATGGGGGAACTGGGTATGTTTGGTTACCGAATTTAACAACTGCTACGGACGATGCTGCGACACGTAAAGCTGCATATATGAAGGCCGGACTTACTGATACTGATTGGGTGAACGAAACGGTAGGACGCGGAAACAAATATGGAACAAACTTTTCGGCGAGATACGGCGGAAAGAAGCACAGTGTATTTTTCTCTGTTGGTTATGACGACAACCAAAGCTTTTTAAAAGGAAATAGTTACAAGCGTATTTCTGCTCGTGTGAATCCGGAGTTCAGATTAGGCGATAAGTTGCGTTTGAACTTATCTCTTTCAGGTACTCGTGGTTTGAACAAGCGCGTAGATGCTGCTTGGTCGGGTGGATTAGGAGATGCAATGTCTAACGCATTACCCTACTACCCTGTTTATCATTCAGACACGACATACAACGCGGCAGGTGAAGTGGTGAATAAGCCAGGCGATTTCTTTTATTGGAGAGATGAGTTTGGTAATGTGAAGAATCCGGTTGCCTACAGAGAGCAATTGCGTTGGACGACTGTTGAAGATCGTGTGATTAACACAGGGCGTTTGATTTATATGCCGAAAAAGAACTTGTTCATTATCGCAACGGGTGGTATGGACTGGATGCATATCGGGGAGAACAGATTAACTCCTGCGACTTTCGATTTGTCTAACGGACAAGGAAGTTTCAGCAATGATCAGCGCTTGGTTCGCAACTACAGTTATAACCTTACTGCTGAATATAGCAAAGAGATTAAGCCTGAATTGAATGCTTCGATTCTTATCGGTCATGAGTTGCAACATTCAAAGACTGAATTTGTAAACGATTACATTCCAAACCTAGACGAAACTGTTGCGGAATTCTCAGACGTTGAGAATACACCAGAAACACGTGTTCGTAATGTTGGTAATCCTAGTCAATTCAGCTTTCTTGGTTTCTTCGCTAAGTACAACATGAACTACAAGTCGAAGTATTTCTTCGAGGCAAGTGTTCGTCGCGACGGAAGTTCACGTTTCGGGGTGAATAACAAATTCGGTAATTTCCCATCAGCATCTTTGGGATGGATTATTTCTGAAGAAGGTTTTTTAAAGGATAACAAAACCATTAACTACATGAAGCTTCGCGCAAGTTATGGATTGACAGGTAACTCTGATATTCCAGCTAACGCACAATACGCTTTATACAGTGCATCGAACAACGGTATCTATTACAATCAAAATCCAATCCTCTTCCCTACTCAAGCAGGTAATGCTAATTTGAAATGGGAAACGACAAACAACTTCTCGGTTGCATTAGAGACTGGTTTCTGGCAAGATCGTTTGACAGTTACTTTGGAAGGGTATAGAAAGTATAGCCGCGACGTACTTATGAATGTAAGTCTTCCAGCAAGCACAGGATTTACAAACTTCTGGGACAATGTTGCTGAAGTGTTGAATGAAGGTATTGAGTTAACCACTGTTGTAAATTGGACGAAGAGCAACACGTTTACTGCTCGTACAAGTGCGAACTTCTCATACAATTACAATGAATTGGTGAGTATTGGAGATTACACACCAGATGCTGTATCGGGTGGAACGAATGACTCTCGTGTATTGGTTGGAAAGCCAATTGGTTCATTCTATTTGGTTTCATTTGACCACATTGATTCTCAAACAGGATTGCCTGTTTATATTACTCCTCAAGGAAACTATACCACTGATTACGATAACAGCATTCGTAATTACGTAGGAAACGGTTTACCCAAAATGATGGGTGGATTAACTCAGACATTCGGATGGAAGAATTTCAGTCTTTCAGCCTTGTTCACTTACAGCCTTGGTGCACGTATCTTCGACTCAAGCGCAAAACGTCAATTAGGAGTTGTAACCAGCTGGAACATGCGTGAAGAAATTCTAGATCGTTGGACTGCTCCAGGCGATGAGTCTACATTTGGAAGATTGACATTGGACGAAACAACTTATGGTTTGCCGGATGGGTTCCCTTGGTGGAATACTTCATTGTTCATGTACAAAGCAAATTACATGCGCTTAAGAAACTTGTCTTTGGATTACACTTTCCCGAATGAAGTGACCAAGAGAATGAAGATGACTGGATTGAACATTGGTGTAAGCGTTACCAACTTGTTCACCATTACGAACTTCCCAGGTTTAGATCCTGAAGTGGTTCGTGACTTTGAAAACGCGCAAGACAGAAACTTAAGTCCAAACGTGACTTACTTAACGCCAATGCAAGAGCGTAGTTTCAACATTCGCTTAAACGCTAACTTCTAATTCGAACGAACATGAAAAAGATATCATACTTCATTTTAGCTATTGGATTAGCTCTTGGAATTGCCTCTTGTGAGAAAATGTTAGAATATCCACCTGAAGGTGCAATTCTCGCTGAAGATGCTCTGAATACACCCGATGATGCTCAGCGACTATTAAACAGTTGCTACGACGTAATTGCAAATTTGTTCGATGGAAAATATCAGAACATTTGTGAATTAATGTCAGACAACATGGCTGAACCGAACGGTTTAGATTTCAACGCGGTTTACAATCGTGAAACGAACTTCTTCACTCCTACTACCAACGGTACTTATGGTGACTTCTATTACGCTATTTACCGTTGTAATTCATTGATGAAGAATTTCGACTTGATTGATGGATTATCAGAATCTGAGCGCACGCGCATGGAAGCTGAAGCCAAATTCATTCGCGCATTTTGTCATTTCAATGTTGTTAAAATTTGGGCACAACCATACGGTGCAACACCGAGTAATACTCACCTAGGTATTATTTTAAGAAGAGAAGCGAGCAATGAACCTCTTCCAAGAAGCACGGTTGGTGAATCTTATGCATTCATCATAGAAGACTTGGAATACGCTTATGCGAACCTTCCAGAAACCAATGGCAACTATGCAACAAAGAATGCTGCTGCAGGTTTATTGGCAATGGTATATTTCCAAATGAACAATTACGTTCAAGCTGAACAATATGCTTCTTTGGTAATCAACTCAGGAATTTATTCAATGAGCGATACTTTGGATCGTTTCCCTGCAACTCCTGCAATGAATCCAGAAACAGTTTTCGGAATTGTTAGCTCGAATCCAGACGCAGAGCATGTTGATCAGCGCACTGACAACTTCATTGGTAACTACAACGCTGGTGGTGCTCTTCCTCCAAACTTGATGTTCTCAAATGAATTGTATCAATTCACCAATTTGAATAGTGCTGATGATCGTTTGGGATGGATGCAATCTAGCGGAGGGAAATACAAGAACCTTCGTTTCGAAGACAAAGTGTTCTTCAACATTCCTATTATTTACTTGACTGAATTGAAATTGATTCGCGCCGAGTGTTTGGGTGAAATGGGTGGAGATTTATCGGTTGCAATTAACGATATTAACGATGTTCGCGATCGTGCATTTGGTGCAGGTTTGAATGATCTTTCATCTTCTTCTACTGCCGCAGAAGTTATAGCAGCAGCGCGCAGAGAATACCGCATTGAAACAATGGGTGAAGGAAAATGGATCAATCAATTGAAGCGCATAGGAGCTAAAGGCGAAAACATTACCGTTCGCAATGCCCCTTGGAACTGTCCAGGTATGGCACTTCAATTCCCGAACAGTGAATTCACTTCTGCCTTATTTGTGGGTAATCCGGAAGGAGGATGCAACTAATTTAAAGGCAAGAGAGGTTAAGAGAAGGTAAGAAAGGGAAAGAAAAGTGAGATTTAAAAGATGAGAAAAGTAAAATTCTAAAAAATTAAATAATAAGAAAATGAAATCAGTAAAACTATTCTTCATGATAGCCTTGGCTATTGGGTTGTTTTCTGGATGTAAGCCAGAAATTACGGGAGAGTTAGGAGAAGCCTCAGATAAGTTGCAAGGAATGGGTGGAACGTGGGAGTTAACCTCTTTCATTCAACAAGACCCGAATAATCCAGTGCTCGAAGAGCGTGATCTAAGCGAGTTCTATTTGGTATCTGGTGTAGAACCAATGCGCATTACCCTGGATGTTCCAACACAGACTTATTCTGTGACCATTACAGAGGGAAAGAACTTCTTTGGTACCAGCGGAACGTGGGAGTTGGATGACAACCTCGCTCCTTCAACCATAACACTTATGAATGCCAACGATACCTTAGAGTTGTTTTTGGGAAATATGGTACTTCCTACGAGCAACAACATGGGATTGCAATATCATAGAGTTTGTTCTGACGGATTCAAGAATGTGATTTATAAGTTTAACTTCCAACGCATTTAATCATGAAAAAGATATTATTTACACTTACCGCGTTAGCCATTTCTCTTGTGGGATATTCACAAGCGGCTTTCGTATTCCCTTCTCCAACCAATGCAAACGCTACAATGGACTTGTACATTGACGTTGCTCAAACAACAGGTGGGTTGAAGACAATTTTAGGTAATCACCCCGAAGAAGTGGATTCGGTTTACATGTGGACATGGCAACCAGCCGGCCCTTCATGTGGAAATGGAGATTGGGGCAATTCAAACAACTGCATGCTTTTGACACACGTAAGTGGACTTTTGTACAAGATGACAATGGTTCCGACAACTTACTATGCATGTACGCCTCTGCAACTTTATCAAAACGGTATTTCGTGTTTAGCGAAATTGAAGAATGGAAATGCCTACGGTTCTGATGGTGTTGGTGAAGCTAAAACAGAAGACTTACACGTTGACATTGTTCCAGCTTTGTGTGCTGACCGCATTTGCTTCTTCCCTGAAGCTGCAAAGCAAGATGATTTCTTCAGCATTACTTATGATAACACTCAAGAAACGGATGTAAATCTTCAAAATTTAGGTACCGATGAGTGTTACATTTTCCTTCGTGCATTTACAGGCACATTCACCTTCTTCGATGTGGCACCTATTGCCAACGTTACTTCTACCCCATCGTTAAAAATGACAGAAGTTACTCCTGGTAAATTCAGAAAAACATTCATACCTGAAGATTTCCTTCCAATTCCAGATGGCTCCACCATTACTAAAATTGGATTCTATATTGTGAAGCCTGGGTATACTCCAAACCCTCCACCCTATCAATATTATTATCCATTGGATTGCCAATAATAAAATTTCAAATGATTAAAGAGGTGAACGTTTTTCACCTCTTTTTTTTGTTTACATTCGAAGTATGAAATCAATTTTAAACGCTCGCGTATTCGCTTCATTGGCAGTTGGAATATGTGTAATTCTCTCTGCATACGTCTTCATGAAAGGCTATCGCGACAGAAATGGAAAGGAAAACGTCATCCATGTTACAGGAATGGGAAGTCGCAATTTCGATTCCGATTTAATTGTTTGGCGTGGTTCATTCTCAAAAACAAGCAACGACTTGGCAGCCGCTTCTGCAGCGTTGGAGGCTGATCGTAATACCATCAAAAATTATCTTACTGGAAAAGGAATTCAAGAAGGTGAAATCGTTTTTTCCGCGATGGAAATCAATAAGAATTATGACGACATTCGTAATTCAGATGGTGATATTATCGGATCTGTTTTGACTGGCTACAGTCTTTCTCAAATGGTTACAATTGAATCTTCTGAAGTTTCAAAAGTTGAACAAATCTCTCGTGAGGTTACTGAGTTGATTGCTTCAGGGGTTGAATTCTATTCTGAAAGTCCAGAGTTTTACTACACCAAATTGGCCGAATTGAAAATCGAAATGGTTTCTGAAGCCACAGCTGATGCTCGCCTGCGTGCTGAAAAGATTGCTCAATCTTCGGGAGGGGCTCTCGGAAATTTACAAAGCGCTGAAATGGGCATATTTCAGATTGTGGGACAGAATAGCGATGAGGATTATTCGTGGGGTGGTGCCTTCAATACTTCATCTCGAAGAAAGACTGCATCTATTACGATGCAATTGAATTTCGAGATTGATTAACACCTCATTGTTTCAAGATCTTTATAAAAGTTTTTATCGAATGTGGCTTTAGCCGTATTTTCGCCACCTAACTAAACCCTCAACACATTGAATACACTTGCATTTACCGCAATTTGTCTTTACGGTTTCTTTTTAATTTTTATCTTTTTCTATTCATTGGTTCAATTGAATTTGGCCGTTCAATTCGTGAAAAAGAGCAAGCGCAAACGCCAAATGCCTGTTATTGCAGAGGAAGATTTGCCTTATGTTACTGTGCAACTTCCCGTTTTTAACGAGATGTATGTCATTGAGCGTTTGATTAACGCCGTTTGTGAATTTGATTACCCGCGAAATCGTTTAGAGATTCAAGTACTTGACGACGGAAACGATGAGTCTGTAGAGATTGCAGCGAAATTAATTGCTGAAAAGCAAAAGCTTGGAATTGACATTCAACACATTCGAAGAGAAGATCGCAAAGGTTTTAAAGCAGGAGCTTTGGCCTACGGTCTAGATATTTCAAAGGGTGAATTCACAGCTATTTTCGATGCTGACTTTGTTCCTAGAAAGGACTTTTTACGTCAGACTATCCCCTACTTCTATGCTGGAGAAAAAATCGCAGTTGTTCAAACGCGTTGGGAACACTTGAATGAAGACTACTCGCTTTTGACACGTCTACAAGCATTCGGATTAGATGCTCACTTCACTGTTGAACAAATCGGACGTAACTATTCAAGCCACTACATTAACTTCAACGGTACTGCCGGGGTATGGAGGAAAGAAGCGATTTACGATGCTGGTGGATGGCAGAGTGATACGATTACTGAAGATTTGGACTTGAGTTACCGTGCACAATTGGTGGGATGGAATTTCATTTACCTTCCTGCTATTGGCTCACCGTCTGAACTTCCTGCTGAAATGAATGCCTTGAAAGCGCAACAATTCCGTTGGACAAAAGGCGCGGCTGAATGTACACGAAAGAATTTAGGAAAAGTTTTACGTGCGAAGAACATGGGCTTTGGGCATAAAGTTCACGCAAGTTTCCACTTGATGAATTCCGTTGTGTTCTTGAGCATCTTAGGTACTTCAATTTTAAGTATGCCTATGCTATTCATTAAGCATTATTTTGACGGATGGCACTATTACAACGGTGAATTATTGAATGACTATTCTGTTTATTTCGCAATAGCATCTGCATTCTTGGTGAGCTTCTTCATTTTAGGATTCTTCTACTGGGTTTCTCGTCCACCGATGCCATTCTTCCAAAAGTTTGGACGCTTTGTTATTGATTTCCCATTGTTCTTGGCTGTATCTATGGGACTTTCGTTACACAACGCGGTTGCAGTTATTGAGGGATTAACAGGAAAGAAATCTGCTTTCGTTCGTACGCCTAAGTTTGCTATTAGTACTGGAAAGAAAGGAACATGGACAGATAAAAAGTATCGTGCGCCAAAGATTTCACCTTTGACCATCTTAGAATTTATTATGTTGTTATATTTCGCAAGCGGATTGGTTTGGCCTTTCATTCTTCGTTTCTCAGAAAAAGATGGAGCAACGCGTTTGACCGATTTCGGATTGATGCCTTTCCACTTAATGCTAACTATTGGATACTTCTATGTAACCTATTACAGCGTTAAACACGCAAAGGCAAACTAAGATTCCGTTTCAAACGTAATTATATCGAAAAGCTCGGCTATTGCCGGGCTTTTTGTTTTTATCTTGCGCTCAACATTATTTCCTTATGAAACACATCTACATTGCTCTCTTTATTTTCTCTTCCACTTTAAGTTTAGCCCAACCATGTGTTGGCGGTATGGCGGGAATATATCCTTGCGATAACGTGGATCTTTTGTCCTACATGTCACTTGCAGAAATTGGAGCCAATCCGAACAATGACAACACAAGCGATATTTGGGGATGGGTAAGTCCAGTTACGGCTAAAGAATATGCATTGGTGGGAGTTTCTAATGGATTGGCATTTGTAGATATTTCGAATCCCGAATCACCGATTTATTTAGGAACGCTTCCAACTCATACGACGAACAGTTTATGGCGTGACGTTGAGACCATGGACCATTATTGTTTTGTAGGAAGTGAAGCGGGTGGACATGGTCTTCAAGTATTTGACTTATTGCAATTGGATAATGTAACCAGTCCAACATCTTTTGTGGAAACTGCTTATTACGGCGGATTTGGAAATTCACATACGATAGCCATTGACCCAGAGAGTAAAATCTTAATGGCAATGGGATCAAATACCTTCAATGGAGGTCCTCACTTGGTTGATATTTCAAATCCACTTCAACCCATTCTTGTCGGAGGGTACCAAGATGCAGGATATACGCATGATGGAACCATTTTAACTTATAATGGTCCAGATGTAAATCACCAAGGGGATGTTATTGTTGTTGCTTGCAATGGAAATAGCGGATGGGGAGTTGTCACTTTGAATGTGACTGATCCTACTGATATTCAGTTTTTAGATAATTACGAATATCCTGAAAGAGGTTATACCCACCAAGGTTGGTTCACCAAGGACATGGCTCATTATTTAGTAGACGATGAACTGGACGAGCAGAACTTTGGAACAACAACACGGACGCACATTTTCGATTTCACAGATTTAGACAATATTGGATACATGAATTATTATTTAGGTTCTAGCACTTCCATAGATCATAATCTTTATGTAAAAGATCAGTTTGTATACGAGAGCAATTACCGCAGCGGTGTTCGCATTCTCGATGCTTCACGAGTAAGTACTGGGGTATTGAACGAAGTTGGATATTTCGATTTATTCCCTACAAATGATTTACCGCAGTTCAGTGGCACGTGGAGTAATTATCCATACCTACCTAGCGGTGTAAACTTAGCCACAAGCATGTACGATGGATTCTTCGTTCTTCGCCCGACTCTTCTCTATTTGCAAAACAACAATTTGAATGCATGTGGACAATCTGCAGATACCCTTCAACTAAAGATAAATGCTGACTTACAATTTCCGTTAACCGCCAATATTACGGGTATACCCGGTTTTCCTGTTTTCAGCGGAGTGAGCATTGGAGCCACTGGGAGTCACAACATTATTATTTCAGATTTAGGAACTGTTCCTACGGGAACCTACAACTGCACCCTGCAATTGCTAACTACGTTTGGAGAATCCTATGATTTGTTCTTTAAAATAACCATTGGAACTCCCCCACCAGCCCCCGTGTTATTGTCGGTTCCTGCAACTATTCAATACAATGCCATGGATTACCAATTCAATTGGACAGCCATGCCTGGTGCAACTTCTTATTTCTTCGAATTGGCGGAAAACGATGCAACTTTCGGAACCGTATTGTACAGTTCGACGGTCACATCAAACTTCGTTGTGCTACCAGCTAACTTTTCATTTATGGAAGGAAAAACTTATTCATGGAGAGTTACTTCAATAAACGGTTGCGGTTCTTCAGCTTCTTCAGCAGCTGAGGATTTCCAATGGATTCCAGCGGGTGTGAATGAAATTGCAGAACGAGAGTTTATCGTATATCCAAACCCTGCTGAGAATGAAGTCTTCATTCAGAACTTCCAATCGGGAAAAAGTTTGGTTTCCGTTTATAATTCAACCGGACAATTGGTCTTGACTTCAACCTTCAATCAGCCAGGAGTGCATACACTTTCAGTTGGCGAACTTTCTTCTGGAATTTATTCGATTCAGGTTGGAAGAATCACCAAGCGTTTATTGATTAAATGATGAAAATTAATCCGGGAAAATTTTTCCTGGATTGAGTATTCCATTCGGATCGAAGGCTTCTTTGATTTTCTTCATGAGGTTCAATTGCACTTCGTTGAAGGCAATGTCCATGTAGTTCTTCTGCACCCATCCAATTCCGTGCTCTCCGCTGAGTGTTCCTCCAAGCGAAACTGTGAGTTCGAATATTTCTCGAATGGCGAATGGAAGCGTATTGTTCCACTGTTCGTCAGACATCTCATCTTTCAATATATTGATGTGAAGATTGCCATCGCCCGCATGACCATAACACACTGAACGAAAACCGTATTTCTTTCCAATAACTTTTACTTCGCGAAGTAACTTGGGGAGTTCGAAACGCGGAACAACCGTGTCTTCTTCTTTGTAGATGGAATGCGATTTAACAGCCTCGCCCACTTTTCTGCGAACTTTCCATAAAGCTTCCTTTTGATTGTGATCTTCCGCGAAAAGAATTTCACCGCATTCGTGTTCCATAAGAACGTTTGAAATGGTCTCACAATCGAGCATTAATGATTCCACATTTGAACCATCTACTTCAATCAACAAATGCGCTTCAACACCTTCCAAATTCACTTGCGCATCAGGAACAAATTGAAGTGTGTACTCTATAGCTTCGCGCTCCATGAACTCCATGGCACTTGGCGTAATTCCTGCTCGGAAAACAGCACTCACCGCTTCGCATGCCTTCTCTGCTGACGCGAAAGGCGCCAACAACAAGAGATTGTGTTTCGGTAACGGCAATAATTTTAATACAGCTTTAGTAATAATTCCTAATGTGCCTTCACTTCCAACCATTAGTTGTGTTAGGTTATACCCAGTTGAATTCTTCAGCGTATTCGCACCAGTCCAAATGATTTCACCGTTTGCCAATACCACTTCAAGATTTAATACGAAGTCTTTGGTTACACCGTATTTCACAGCGTGTGGACCACCACTGTTCTCAGCCAAATTTCCACCTATCCAACAACTTCCTCTGCTCGCAGGATCTGGAGCGTAGTATAAACCTTGCTTCGCACATTCTTCTTGAAGGACTTGTGTAATGACAGCGGGCTCTGTGTGGACTTGTCCGTTCTCGACATCAATTTTCAAAATGCGATTGAATCTTTCCATGGATAGTGCAATTCCTTTTCGAACACACAAAGCTCCACCACTTAATCCTGTTTGTGCACCAATAGCGGTTACTGGGATATTCTTCAAGTTGCAATATTTTAAAATGCTCGCAACTTCCGCCGTGTTCGCGGGTTTCAGCACAACATCTGCAGGAAAACTCAAATTCTCTGTTTCGTCTTTTCCATATTTCAATCGAGTTTCCTCGTCGGTAAAAACAAAATCTTGACCAATAGTCAATTCAAAAAAATCCAGGTCCGAAGTAGTTATCATTTCAAAACTTTATTGAGCAAATCTCAGCGAATACAGGCCTTTCCTAACCAATAAAAACCATGGTCTTTCAACAAAGTAATTCACTTTTTAACATTGCGTGAATTATTGAGATCAAAATCCTTTGCTAGGAACCAAATCTTTTTATATTCGTGAAAACTAAAATTATTCTTATGAAAAAATTAATGATCCCAGCAGTTGCTCTTGCAATGTTCATGGCATCTTGCGGTGGTGTAAAGTCTGACGCAGAGACTATCTGTGACATGATGAACAAAATGGTTGAAGCTCAAAAAGCTAACGACACAGCGAAAATCGAAGCTCTTCAAAAAGAGTATGAGCCTAAAATGGATGAGTTACAAAAGAAATATCCAAAAGGAAGCGAAGAAGAAAAAGAATTGGAAGCTCTTGTTAAGCCATGTATGGAAGAAGCAATGAAAGCTGCAATGGGCGGAAACTAATTTCCCCTCTTCTCAAAAAATTAAGGGTCTCGTTTCGAGACCCTTTTTTATTACTTCGTATTGATGATAATATCTCCAGTTGGAAGTTTGACCTCGTTCGGATTGTCGTAAATAACTTGCGAATTCACTGCAGCAAATTCTGAACTCAATAAATTCCATCCTTCTGCATTCAATTCCCAGGTATCTTTCTTCGAATAATCATTTCCCTTCGAACTTAAAGCCACCAATTGAACCTCAACCACACCCTGCTTTTTAATAAAAAACAAAGATTTCATTGGCATTTTATCTTCAATGGGTGGAGCATCTTTTAAATCTTTTTTCGCGACTTCTGGCTTTGGGAAATACAATTCTTGAAGCCTTACAATTTCCTCTTGGCTGTAATTCAACGATTTCACCAACTGAGGCGATTCGTATTTTCCGGAATAGTAACTTAACAACGCCTTGTAATCTGGTGTAAGCGAATTAATGAACAACTGGTCGATGATTAGCTCATTTGGATTAACCAATTGATAAACGATAGACTTGTCGTTCGACCATAATTTAACTCGATTCTTCAACATCGCCGATCCAGAGGTACTAACAACTTTGGTTGAACGATTCATAGAAGAAACGCCTCCTTCAACATTCAATTCCAATGCATCTGATGATTTTATCTGAACTGCAAATACATTCGTACTGTCGGCACATTTCAAGTTAAGTGCATCCCAATTTTCATTTGGCAAGTAATTTCCTAAAAAAGTTTTTGCCTCTCCCCCTATCACACGTGTTCGCAAAAAGAAACTACTGTCGGCATACAGCGACAACGAATAGATGGTTCCAGAATTTTGATTCCACAACGTATCATCGAAATCCCCAATTAACTCAACACTTCTGGAAGGAACAGGGGTCTTCTTCTCTTCACATGCACTTAAGCCCAATGCAAATGCACTGATTAAAAGCAATCCTCTCATTTTATTCATAAGCCAAAAGTAGACATTGTTCATATTTCCAACAAGACTTTAAACGCTCAAATCTTTTGAATTTCTTACTTTTGCAACCATGGAAGAGTCTCAGATAGACGTTTTTAATTTCGATCCCATTCGTCCGTATAACGACGAAGAATTAAAGGCTGCCATCGAACGCATTTTAGAAGTCCCTGAGTTCTATAAGATGCTGAAGTGGGTTTTTCCAGGATTAAGCCGCTCTGCTATTCAGAAAATGTTACGACAAGTAACTACGGTTGATGAGTTTCAATCTGAAATTTCTGGACCAGCCTTCAAAATGGCTATTCAAACCACCACGAGTGGATTGTCTTTTTCCAATTTTGAATCGCTCGATAAATCGAAAGCTTATTTGTTTTTAAGCAATCACAGAGATATTATTCTCGATAGTGCTATCTTAAACGTTAGTCTGCTCGAACAAGGTCACAAGACCACACAGATTGCGATTGGAGATAACTTGCTTCGCCAGAAAGTGGTTGAAGACATTGTTCGTTCGAACAAGAATTTCATTGTGAATCGCAATGTGAATGCAAAGGAGATGTTCTATTACAGCCTTCGCCTTTCCAATTACATTCGTCATACCATTACGAAAGACGACACTTCTATCTGGATCGCTCAACGCGAAGGACGCAGTAAAGACGGAGACGATCGAACAGCAACTGGCTTGTTGAAGATGTTCGCCATGAGTTCCGACAACATTGAAGACGGACTGCTTGCTTTAAATATGATACCCATGGCGGTGAGCTATGAGTATGATCCTTGCGATATGATGAAGACAAACGAATTGATGCATTTGAAAGTGCTTGGTTCGTATGAGAAAAAATCAGGTGAAGATTTTCTTTCTATGTTGAAAGGAATTACCGGTCACAAGGGCCGTGTGAATATTTCCATGGGAAATTCATTGAATGGACACATTGAACACATGCGCACCATTCAGAATAAAAACGAGAAATACCGCTATTTAACGCAAGCCATAGACAATGAAATGCATCGCATCTTCAAACTTTGGCCAACAAATTACATTGCTTACGATTTGTTGAATGGTACGAAGGAATACAAAGACCATTATACCCAAATTCAAAAGATTGCCTTCAACAATTACATCAGAGGAAATACCTTCAAGTTGAGTTTACACCGCAAGAAAACGAATCTTCCGAAGGAAAATTTCACTCAAACAGCACGTGAGATCATGCTTCAGATGTACGCGAATCCAGTGATTAACTTCAAGAATCTGTCGGCTTAACTTCAAAACGTTCGTTGCGTTTTCCACGGAACAGTTCTATTCCTCGCAATTCACATTCAAGTTTTCCATTCATCAATTTCACCTTACGCTTCGGACGAAGTCCAATGGCATGAAGGGCTTGCAAGTCAGAAGATATTACCCAAGCTGTTGAACCGGAATAACGGTGTTTGAAGACAGAACCCATTTCAGCATAGATTTTTTCCAACTCTTCAATTTCCATTCTTTCACCATAAGGCGGATTCAAAACCACAACACCTGGAACTTCGGGAACACTGTCTTCACTGAAGAAGTCTGACTTTTCAAATCGAATAGCATCTTTGAACGGCAGGTTCTTTCCGTTCTTACGGGCCACATTCAGTTGGTCGTAATCAATGTCTGAAGCCACAATGGTTAGCTCTTTGTTTTCAATCAACGCATTGGCATCGGCATGAACCGTCATCCAAAGTGCATCGTCGAAATTCAACCACGTTTGAAAATTGAATTTTGGATAAGCCTTTTGTGCAGGAATATTCAAAGCCGCGTATGCCGCTTCGAACGCCAGAGTACCAGAACCACAGAACGGATTGTAGAATGGCGTTTCGCCTTTCCATCCGGTTATGGCAATGATCCCAGCTGCCAAGACTTCGTTCATAGGAGCCTCTCCTCCGTTCACACGATAACCACGTTGATTGAGCGATCGTCCTGAACTGTCTAACGAAATTTGAACCTTCTCTTGGTCAATGAGCAAATGAATTTGAACATCTGGACTTTCTGGATTTACGTCTGGACGAGAGCCATAGACCTTTTTCAAACGGTCTGCAATGGCGTCTTTCACACGTAGCGAAGGGAAATGCGAGTGTGTGAACAAGGATGAAAACACTTGGGGATCAATGGCAAAAGTTGTTTCTGCATTCAAGTATTCTTCCCATGGCATTTCATAGGCCTTGGTGTATAAATCGTCTGCCTTGCGAATTTGAAACGAGCTCAACGGACAAAGCACACGCAACGCCAAGCGCGCGCGATAATTGATTTTGTAAAGTGTTTCAAGATCGCAATTCGCGCGAACCACTCGTCTTCCCTCTTCAACATCTGTTGCACCCAATGCAATCATCTCTTGCGCCAACAGAGGCTCAAGGCTCTGCATGGTCTTTACTACGATAGGAAATATTTTCTCCATTTATCCTCCTGCTTTTTTAGCCGCATAACCCATGTCTTGCAGCAGTTTAATAATTTTTTCTCTGTGGTCGCCTTGAATAATTATCTCACCATCCTTCGCACTTCCACCAGTACCACATTTATTTTTTAGCACTTTCGCTAATTGCTCCAAATCTTCTTCGTTGCCCACGAAGTCTTTAATGACGGAAGCTGTCTTTCCACCGCGATGATTTTTTTCCAACCAAACTTTCAATTTCTGTTCGTTGGGCGGAAGCGTCTCCACTGCTTCGTTTTCATTTTCTATGTTGAAGTTGGGATTCGTACTGAACACAAATCCTCCTTCATTCTTGTTCTTCTTGCTCATGTGCAATTGGAATAATCGTTTTCTTTTTTAACTCTTCGTATTCTGCTTGAATACGCTTAAAAGCAACAATGTCATATAAAATATGAGCGACAATGGCTGAAAGTAATCCAACGTATTCACCCAAAACGCCAAGTAAGGTACCAACAGACAATAAGATTAATCCAAATACAACCTTCGGCCATGAACTGTAGCTCATGTAACCGTGAAGTCCAATAAACATGAAAGAAGTAGCTATGACTCCGCACCACGGTTGAATCATTCCTCGGAATACAATTTCCTCTCCTACTCCTGCGCAAAAGCTTAAAAACAAAATCTCTTGCATGCTGAAATTAAAAATCCCTAGACGCAAAGTATAATCGAAATTCACATCGTCGAGGTATTTCCATTTCCCCATGAGCCATGTTATTCCGCTTAGCACCAATCCTCCAACAACTCCGAATCCCAGTTGCAACCACACATTCATTTTCCCAATAATCATGGGTACCATGAACTCCGTAGCATTGAAGTAATACAGAATTGAAACGATAACCAAAGGAACGAGAAGCGTCAATAACCCCATGCGCATAAACAATTCACGACTCGCTCTCATAATTGCAAAGGTAAGGTTTGTACCTTCGCGCAATGGATTTTATCTCATCTACTTTATTGGATTATTGCGAGAAGCATTCAGATGACGAGTCTGAATTATTGAAAGCGCTGTCTTCTGAAACCTGGCAGAAGGTGATTAATCCGCGAATGCTCAGCGGACATTTACAAGGAAGATTCTTAAGTCTGCTTTCGCAATTGATTCAACCGAAACGCATTTTAGAGATTGGAACATTCACTGGATATAGCGCATTGTGCCTTGTAGATGGCCTTCAATCCGATGGCGAATTAATTACGATTGATGAGAACGATGAGCTTAGTTGGTTGCACGACAAGTATTTCCTTCAACATAAAAATGGAGCTCAAATAAAGCCTATTTACAAAGCTGCCTTGGACGCATTTGAAGAAATAGAGGGTTCGTTCGATTTGGTGTTTATAGATGCAGACAAGCGTAACTATCTTAATTATTGGAACTGGACAATGAAACATGTTCAACCTGGTGCGGTTATTCTCATTGACAATGTTCTTTGGAGTGGTAAAGTGTTGGAACCCGCAGCTGAAAAGGATTTCGACACACAAGTTCTTCAGGAATTGAACGATTTAGTGGCGAAGGATTCGCGTTGTGAGAAGGTGCTCTTACCCCTTCGCGACGGATTAATGATGGTTCGGTTGAAGAAGTAGCCTACCTTTGCACCCGCAACAAGTTCCGTTGGCAGTTCAACTTTGAAATACGATTGGGAATTTGGCGACCACGTATTTTATGTCATTTGAAAAATTAAACTTAATTGAGCCTATCCTTAGCGCTCTAAAAAAAGAAGGTTACACTACCCCCACTCCCATTCAAGAACAAGCCATTCCAATTCTGTTGGAAGGAAACGATTTGTTGGGTTGCGCCCAAACCGGAACAGGAAAAACAGCAGCCTTCGCTATTCCAATTTTACAATTACTTACACAGAATCCCGGACACACCGGAAATAAGCGTGCAATTCGTTCATTGATTGTTACACCAACGCGTGAATTGGCTATTCAAATTGGTGAAAGCTTCGCGAGCTACGGCAGAAATTTGAATCTTCGTCACACCGTTATTTTCGGTGGTGTGAATCAGTTCTCGCAAGTGAACGCTTTGAAAGCGGGAATTGATATTCTTATTTGTACTCCAGGAAGATTGCTAGACTTGGTGCAACAGCGCCATGTGAATTTGAGTCACATTCAAATGTTTGTGTTGGATGAAGCGGATCGCATGTTGGACATGGGATTCGTGAATGATGTGAAGCGTATTATAAAATTAATTCCAGAAAAAAGACAGTCTTTGTTCTTCTCGGCAACCATGCCGAAGACGATTCAGGAATTGGCCAATTCAATTTTAACGACACCGAAAAAAGTTGAAGTAACTCCTGTTTCTTCTACTGCTGAAAAGATTGAGCAAGCGATATACTTCGTCGATCAAGCGAAGAAGAACGATTTGTTGGTGCACGTCCTTCAAGATAAATCAATCAAATCGGCCTTGGTGTTTACACGAACCAAGCACGGAGCAGACAAAGTAGTGAAGCTTTTACAAAAGCACAGCATTAAAGCTGAAGCCATTCACGGAAACAAATCTCAAAATCACCGTCAGCGTGCATTGAGCAATTTCAAAGGCGGACACACGCGAGTGCTTGTTGCAACTGATATTGCTGCGCGTGGTATTGACATTGATGAATTGGCATTCGTGGTGAACTTCGAAATTCCGAATATCCCAGAGACCTATGTTCACCGCATTGGTAGAACTGGTCGCGCAGGTGCTGAAGGAAAAGCCATTTCATTCTGCGACATTGAAGAGCGTGCTTATTTGCGCGACATTCAAAAGTTGATCGGATTGGAAATTCCCGTGGTAAATGAGCATCCCTTCCCAGCTGAAAACAAACCTGCTCCTGGTGTTGCACAGAAGCCTCAAGGAAAGAAGCCTTTCTCTCGTTCAGGCGGTGGAAAGAGTCATCGCGGAAGTGCCTCTGGTAGCGGC
>JACCDH010456255.1_pt1 | contig 26821 bp, 16 predicted proteins | sample 7442481 | NCBI WGS metagenome assembly JACCDH01 (sample SAMN15323433, study PRJNA562643) | freshwater metagenome | isolation source: river surface water | place: USA:Blue River Watershed | collected 2017-08-15 | reverse complement strand
CGGTGCGCATCCTGACGATTTCTGCGCTTCGGCGCAGCATGAGGAAGGAGGCGTACCGCCCCGTTCCGCCACAAGCCGGCACGAGAGCAGTGCAAGCGCCGAAGAGAAAGCCCTGCAACTGCTGCTCGAAGAAATCACCACGCGCCTCAAATACCTGTGCGACGTTGGCATTGGCTACCTCACACTCGACCGCCAAAGCCGCACCCTCAGCGGCGGTGAAGTCCAGCGCATCAACCTCACCACCGCGCTGGGCACCAGCCTGGTCAACACCCTGTTCGTGCTCGACGAACCCAGCATCGGCCTGCACCCGCGCGACATGAACCGCATCACCCAGGCCATGCAGCGCCTGCGCGACGCGGGCAACACCCTGGTCGTGGTCGAACACGACCCGGCCGTCATGTTTGCCGCCGACCGCATGATCGACATGGGCCCTGGCCCCGGCGAGCGTGGCGGCCAGATCGTGTTCGACGGCACCACCGACGATCTGCGCCGTGCCGACACCCTCACGGGCGCCTACCTGGGCGCGCGCAAGCAGGTGGGCCTGGGCCTCAAACGCATGGTCACCGACAGCACGCCCCGCCTCATCCTCGAAGGCGCGCGCGAGCACAACCTGCAAAACATCTCGGTGGACTTCCCCTTGCAGCGCCTGGTCACCGTCACCGGCGTCAGCGGCTCGGGCAAGTCCTCGCTCATCCAGGACGTACTGGCCCCGGCACTCATGCGCCACTTTGGCAAAGCCACCGAATCACCTGGCGCCCACGACCGCCTGCTGGGCGCCGACCACCTCAGCGACGTGGTGTTTGTGGACCAGTCGCCCATTGGCAAAACCGCCCGCTCCAACCCGGTCAGCTACGTGGGCGCCTGGGACGCGATCCGCGAAATCTTTGCCACCGCGCCCGAGTCGCGCCAGCGCGGCTACACCGCCAGCAAATTCAGCTTCAACAGTGGCGACGGCCGCTGCCCCACCTGCGGCGGCTCGGGCTTCGAGCACGTCGAGATGCAGTTCCTGAGCGATGTGTACCTGCGCTGCCCCGACTGCGACGGCAAACGCTACCGCCCCGAAATTCTGGAGATCACCATCGAGCGCCAAGCCATAGGGAAACTGGGGTCGGATCCCGATTTCGCGCAGCGAAACTCGGGCTCTGACCCCAGTTTCCCGGCACCAGGGTTGAGACGCCTCAATGTCTCCGACATCCTTGAACTCACCGTCAGCGAGGCCGCCGCCTTGTTCGCGCAGGACCGCGAGGTCATCCGCGCCTTGCAACCCATCGTCGATGTGGGTCTCGAATATGTGCGTCTGGGCCAGCCCGTGCCCACGCTCTCGGGCGGTGAGGCGCAGCGCCTCAAGCTGGCGGGCTTTCTGGCAGAAGCTGCCAAGAGTGCCAGCAACAGCCGCCAGAGCCTGGCGCGCAAGGGCACGCTGTTCCTGTTCGACGAGCCGACCACCGGCCTGCACTTTGACGACATCGCCAAGCTCATGCGCGCGCTGCGCAAGCTGCTCGAAGCCGGCCATTCGCTCATCGTCATCGAACACAACCTCGACGTGATCCGCGCCAGCGACTGGCTGATCGACCTGGGGCCCGAAGGCGGCGAGGGCGGTGGTCTGGTGGTGGCCGAGGGCACGCCCGAAGACGTGCGGCAACACCCGACCTCTCACACCGGCGCTGCGCTGCGCGACTATGCCGAGGCGATGGGGCAGGCCGTGGCTGTTTCCGAGCGTCTGGCGCCATACGGGAGCGAGGCTGTGGGGTCGGAGGGCGACGATTTCTGCGTACCCCCGCAGCATGAGGAGCCCTCCGACCCCGCAGCCTCGCGGCGCCCGCAAGAACAGAACGCCATCCAGATCGTCAACGCCAAGGAACACAACCTCAAGAACCTGAGCGTCAACATTCCCCGTGGCCAATTCAACGTCATCACCGGCGTCAGCGGCTCGGGCAAGTCCACACTGGCGTTCGACATCCTGTTCAACGAAGGCCAGCGCCGCTACCTGGAGAGCCTGAACGCCTACGCCCGCTCCATCGTGCAGCCCGCAGGCCGACCCGAGGTGGATGCGGTGTACGGCATTCCACCCACCGTGGCCATCGAGCAGCGCCTCTCACGCGGCGGCCGCAAATCCACCGTGGGCACCACCACCGAGGTCTGGCACTTCTTGCGCCTCTTGTACGTCAAGCTGGGCGTGCAGCATTGCGTACACGACAACACGCCGGTGCAGCCGCAAACGCCCGACAGCATCGCTGCCCAGCTCATGACCCAGTTCAAAGGCCAGCACATCGGCCTGCTGGCGCCGCTGGTGGTCAACCGCAAGGGCGTCTACACCGAGCTGGCCGAATGGGCGCGCCCGCGTGGCTACACCCACCTGCGCGTGGACGGTGAATTCCTGCCCACGCAAGGCTTTCCACGCATCGACCGCTTCAAGGAGCACAACATCGAGCTGCCGGTGGCCAGCCTGGATGTGTTGCCTGCGCAAGAGACAGCGTTGCGCAAAGCACTGAACACCGCCCTCGAACATGGCAAAGGCGTGGTGCACGTGCTCAGCCACCTCGATGGACTGAAAGAGGCGATGGAAAACGGCAGCTCGGCCGCCCGCATCGGTCAGCACCGCGTGTTCTCCACCTTGCGCGCCTGTCCGGCGTGCGCCACCTCGTATGCCGAACTCGACCCGCGCCTGTTCTCCTACAACAGCAAGCACGGCTGGTGCCCGGATTGCGTGGGCACGGGCACCAAACTGAGCAAAGAGCAACGGAAAATCTTCGACGATTCGGTGAAGGATGACAAGGACAAAGGCCGCGAACAAACGTTTGCCGAACCCGAAGTGGAAGACCTGGCCGATGTCCGGTGCCCCAGCTGCGAAGGCACCCGCCTGAACGCCACGGCACGCGCCGTCAAGCTGCACGGTACAGGGGGTCAAGCCTGGCGCATCACCGACATTGCCCGCCTGTCGGTGAGCGATGTGCGCCGCTGGGTCGAGACGCTCCAGCTCAGTGGCCGCGAGGCCGACATTGCGCGCGACCTGGTGCCTGAAATCAGGAGCCGTCTGGAGTTTCTGGAAGAAGTTGGCCTGGGCTACCTCACGCTCGACCGTGGCGCGCCCACGCTCAGCGGTGGCGAGGCCCAGCGCATCCGCCTGGCCGCGCAGCTGGGCAGCAACCTGCAGGGCGTGTGCTACGTGCTGGACGAGCCCACCATCGGTCTGCACGCCCGTGACAACCAGATCCTGCTGAACGCCCTGCACAAGCTGGGCGACAAGGGCAACACCCTGGTGGTGGTGGAGCACGACGAGGACACGATTCGCCGTGCCGACCACATCATCGACATCGGCCCCAGCGCTGGCAAACGCGGTGGGCGGCTGGTGGCCGAAGGCACGGCGGCCGACATCTCGGCTGCCGCTGACTCGCAGACTGGGCGCTATTTGCTGCATGCCATGAAGCACCCGCTGCAGCCACGACGACCTGTGGTGGGCGTCTCTGCGCGGGGCGATGGGGTGGACTCCTCATGCTGCGGGGGTACGCAGAAATCGTCGCCCACCCCATCGCCCCGCGCAGAGACTCTGGCAGAGCTCAACTGGCTCACCCTCCATGGCGCCCGCCTGCACAACCTCCAGGACGTCGACGTCGAAGTGCCTTTGAAACGCCTGGTCGCCGTCACTGGCGTCAGTGGTTCGGGCAAGTCCACGCTGGCGCGCGATGTGCTGCTGACCAATGTGCAGGCCCTGGTGCAGCAGCGCAGCACGCTGGCCGGCCGCACCGCCCAGGACAAAGGTCAGCGCGTGCTTTTGACGGGCTGTGCCGATGTGCAGGGCTTCGAAGCCATCGACCGCGTGCTCGAAGTCGATCAGACCCCGATTGGCAAAACCCCGCGCTCCTGCCCCGCCACCTACATTGGCTTCTGGGACACCATCCGCAAACTGTTTGCCGAAACGCTGGAGGCGAAGGCGCGTGGCTATGCCCCGGGCCGCTTCAGCTTCAACACCGGCGAAGGCCGCTGCCCCAGCTGCGAAGGCCAGGGCATGCGCACCATCGAGATGAGCTTTCTGCCCGATGTGAAAGTGCCCTGCGAAACCTGCCGTGGTGCGCGCTTCAACCCCGAGACGCTGGCGGTGAGCTGGCGCGGCAAGAGCATCGGCGATGTGCTGCAGATGGAAGTGGACGAGGCGGTTGAATTCTTTGCCAGCATGCCCAGCATTGCGCACCCGCTGCAGCTGCTCAAGGATGTGGGCCTGGGCTACCTCACGCTGGGCCAGCCCTCACCCACACTCAGCGGCGGCGAGGCGCAGCGCATCAAACTCGTGACCGAGCTGACCAAGGTGCGTGACGAAGTGGGCAAGCGTGGGCAAAAAGCGCCGCACACGCTGTATGTGCTGGACGAGCCCACGGTGGGCCTGCACATGGCCGATGTGGACAAACTCATTCGCGTGCTGCACCGTCTCGTCAACGCCGGTCACAGCGTGGTGGTGATCGAGCACGATCTGGACGTGATCGCCGAGGCCGACTGGATCATCGATCTTGGCCCCGAGGGCGGTGATGCAGGCGGTCGCATTGTGGCGACCGGAACGCCCGAAGACCTGGTGCGCATCGGTACCCACACCGGCAAGGCGCTGGCGCCGGTGCTGGCACGGGTCTGATCGCTTGCACGGCTGGCGCCCGGACTGCGGCGTTGGCTGGTCGCTCAGCGCCACGTCTCGCCCGGCATGATCCGTTTCATGAACGCGTCGAACATGGGTACGGTGAAAGCCGTGTCTCCGTGGCTGGGGCTCCAGACCATGCCTTTGGTGATCAGTGAGCTGCGCGTGGGCCCCAGCAGATTGACCGCTTTGTTCAATTGGGCTGCGATGTCGCCCGAGCGGTGGGGCCCGGGGCCGAGTTCGGACATGGCACGCAAGTATTTCTTTTCGCTGGGTGTGAGCCGGTCAAAGCGAACCCGGAAAAAGCTTTCATCGAGCGCGGCCACAGCCGTCACGGTGGCTTTTTCGACATCCGCGATCCCGATGGGCGAAGCCTGCGCAGCCCGCCAGGTGTGGCTGCCCCATTGCTGCAAAAAGAAGGCGTAGCCCTGCGTCAAGTCCAGGATTTTCTGCAGAGCTTCGTCCGAGATGCTGGCGCCTTCAGCGGCCAGCGGTTTGACGATGGCTTGCCGTGCGGCATCGGCGCCAAGTGGGCCAATCGCGGGAAAGTCGAACAAGCGTTCGGCGTAGGACTTGGCATTGCCCATTTGCCCACGCAACTGCGGCAGCCCGGCCCCGACCAGCACGACAGGCAATTGACGCTGCTCTGTGCGATGGATGGCCGTGATGAGCGCCGCCAGTTGCGCCTCGGGCACGTACTGCAGTTCGTCGATGAAGATGGCCAGTGCCGTGCCTGCTGCTTTGGCAGCCAGACCGACTTGTTCGAGCAGGGCTTGCAGATCGTGTTCCAGATCGCCGTTGTCCGCCAGACCGGGTTCGGGCTCACAGTCCATGCCGACCTCGATGTCGCCAAAGGTGACCTTGAGCTTGCTGGCAAAACCGGCCAATGCGCGCAGCCCCCGGATGGCGTAATCCTTGGCTGTGGCCACTTGACTCAGCCGCAGCAGGGCCTGACGAAACTGAGGGGCCAGCAGGGCTGGCAGGGAGCGGCCCTCGGGCGCTTCGATGCGCACGGTGTGGATGCCGGAGCTCTCGGCGTCCATGCGCAGCCGATCGAGCAAAACGGTTTTGCCCACACCGCGCAGGCCCACCAGCATGGCGCTTTTGGCCGGGCGCCCAATCCGGGCGCGTTCCAGCGCAATGTGGATGGACTCGCGCAGTTCGTCACGACCAGCCAGTTCAGGGGGCGGGGTGCCCGCGCTGGGCGAAAAAGGGTCTCGGATCGGGTTCATGTCCGAATTGTAGGTAAATTTGGAAAATTACAAAATAGGGATAATTTTCCAAATTTATTTATAAATTGACCCCGAGCCGCCACAAGGAGGTCACTTCGGCCGCGCGCGCCGCGTGCAGCGGATCGCTGGTGTCGTGCACTTTCCCGTGTCGGGGCCGGGTGTCCAGACGACCCAGCACCTGCAGGCCCGCGTCGGCGATCCAGTGCAGCAACTGATCGCGCGAACGCAAACCCAGGTGTTCGGCCAGGTCCGACAGGATCAGCCAGCCCTCGCCGCCCTTGCACAGGTGCGCGGCCAGGCCCGACAAAAAACCGCGCAGCATGGCACTGTCCTCGTCGTACACGGCTTGCTCCAGCACCGATGTGGGCTTGGCGGGCAGCCAGGGCGGGTTGCACACCACCAGGGCAGCGGTACCCGGCGGGTATAAATCGGCCGCCAGCAGTTCAACCCGGGCACCCAGGCCCAGACGGTGCAGGTTGTCGGTGGCGCAGGCCAGAGCCCGCTCAGACAGATCGGTGGCCACCACGCGTGGCACGCCGCGCCGCGCCAGCACAGCCGACAACACCCCCGTGCCCACTCCCAGGTCAAAGGCCACAGGGCAGGTGCGCAGGGCGGCAGGCAAGGGCGCTTGGGCCACCAGGTCCAGGTATTCGCCTCGCACCGGCGAGAACACGCCGTAATGCGGGTGGATGTGCGCGCCGCCCAGCGCCGCCACCGGCACGCCCTTTTTGCGCCATTCGTGGGCGCCAATCAGGCCCAGCAGGCTGCGCAGCGGCACCACCCGGCGCTGCCCGTCGGGCGCGCCCCAGGCCTCCTGACAGGCCTGCGACACGTCGGGTGCGCGTGGCAAGGCCATGCGGTAGTCCCCGTCCAACTCGATCAGCAACTGACCCAGCACCCGCACACGCAGGGCCTGCGCCTTGCGGTGGGCCTCGAACCCCGCCAGTGCTGAAGCAGGGGGGGCAGCCTTTTTTCGCAGTGCAGCAGCGTCCATGCGCTGCGACATGCCCTGCAGCACCTGCTTGGCTTGCTGAAAATCGCCGCGCCACAGCAAACCGGTGCCCGCACTGGCCAGTTTGTGGGCCTCATCTGCCTCCAGCGCGTTGACAAGCTGCACGCGGCTGGGCAGGCGGGCGCCGTTGTCGGTTTGCCAGAGGGCCGTGTGTTCGGTGCCCGACTCCTGCCAGGTCAATGGGGTGTAGGAATGCATGCGCCAAATCTTTGAGTTGCGGGCATCATAAACAGCACAGACCAGGGCGCCTTGTGCGGTCCGCTCCAAGTCTGCCAGCAGGCACAATAGAGGGCTTCATCCCCTCCAGGCCATTTCGATTGCACAGCTCCAGCGTCCTCGCCAAGACCGACACGCCAGCCTTGGCTGCGTGCCGCGTGGCTGTGCTGATTCCCACCCGCAATGCAGGCCCCCGCTGGGCTGCGGTGTTGCATTCACTGGCCGCGCAAGAGCCTGCCCTGCAACGCGTCGTGGTCATCGACTCTGGCTCCTCGGACGGCACGCCATCCCAGGCCCGGGCGGCTGGGTGGGATGTGCATGCCATCGCGCCGCACGAGTTCAACCACGGGGCCACGCGTCAGATGGCGGTGGAACAGCTGGCGGGCGATGCGCAATGCGTTGTTTTTCTCACCCAGGACGCGGTGCTGGCCGACCCCCAGGCCGTGCAACGCCTGCTCAGTGCCTTCGACGATGCTTCGGTGGCTGCGGCGTATGGCCGCCAGCTGCCGCATGCCGATGCCACGCCAGTGGCCGCCCATGCCCGGCTTTTCAATTACCCGCCCCAATCTGCCACGCGCACACTCGACGATGCGCAACGGTTGGGCCTCAAAGCCTGCTTTCTCTCCAACGCCTTTGCGGCCTACCGGGTGTCGGCACTGCAGCAGGTCGGCGGCTTTGCCCCGGGGCTGATCCTGGGCGAAGACATGCACCTGGCCGCGCGCTTGATGCTGGCCGGGCATGCGGTCCGCTACCAGAGCGACGCCGTCGTTTACCATTCTCATAACTATTCCTGCCTGCAGGAATTCCAGCGCTATTTCGACACGGGCGTGTTCCATGCCCAGCAAGACTGGCTGCTGCGGGACTTTGGTGGCGCCAGCCGTGAAGGATGGAAATTCGTGGTCTCTGAAATGGGCTATCTGCTGCAACATGCTTTCTGGCGCCTGCCAGAGGCGGCGGTGCGCACGGTGCTCAAGCTGCTCGCCTACAGGCTGGGGCGCCGCCACGACCGCCTGCTCCGCGCCTGGCGGCGTGCGCTTTCCATGCACAAAGGTTTCTGGGCATGAATGCGCCCGAGTTTTCCCATTTGGGGCCGCAAATCCAGATGCGCGGCCTGCTCAGCCTGGCGCAGGTCCGCCTGTCCAAACTCGCCTTGCTGCTGGGCGATGCGCTGGCCCTGTTGCTGGCCTTGGGGCTGTCCATGGTGTTGGTCACCCAGGTCCAGGGCCTGGATGCCGCCAGCTGGTGGAGCGGACAGGACAGTCAGCGCTTCATCGCCTGGATCGGCGTGGCCGCGCTGGGCTTGCTGGCGCTGCTGACCCAATTTCAGCACTACAGCGATCGCCGACCCTTCTGGGATGAGTTGAGCGATTTCCTCAAGCTGGTGGGCGTGCTGGCGCTGCTCGACATCTCCTTGACCTCGATCATGCGCTGGAATGCCTCTCGCATCTGGTGGGCCACGTCGTGGGCTTCGGCTTTTTTCTGCCTGGTGCTGGTGCGTGCCAGCACGCGCCAGCTGCTCAAGCGCATGCACCTGTGGGAAAGACCCACCATCATCATCGGCGGGGGGGACAATGCGGTCGATGCGAAACGGGCGCTGGACAGCCACCCCGAGCTGGGGCTGCGGGTGGTGGGTTTTGTGGGCGCAGAAGACAAAAGCAGCACCGGCGAAGCAGCCACACAGCCACGCCTGGCCCAGCGTGACATGAAAGGGCTGGCCCAGCGGCCAGGCATTCAATGGGTGATCGCCCTGGAGCATGCCCAGTCTGACCTGCGCGAACACTGGCTGCGCATGCTCGCGCAATGGGGCGCCTCTGACATCAGCGTCATCCCGGCCATGCGTGGCGTGCCCCTGCACGGCACCGACATGTCCCACTTCTTCTCGCACGAAGTGGCCATGCTGCGGATGCGCAACAACTTGCGGCGCTGGCCTGCCAGACTGACCAAGCGCGTGTTTGACACCGCAGCGGCCATGGTGTTGCTGGTCTTGCTCAGTCCCATCATGCTGCTCATTGCCTTGCTGATTCGGCGTGACGGCGGTCCCGCCATCTTTGCCCATCCGCGTGTGGGCAAGCGCGGTCGCATCTTCAACTGCTTCAAGTTCCGCACCATGGTGGTGGACGCCGAGCAGCAATTGGAGCAACTGCTCCAACAAAGCCCCGAGCTGCGCCAGGAGTGGCAAGACGAACGCAAACTGCGCCACGACCCCCGGATCAGTGCGATCGGTCGTTTCCTGCGCCGCACCAGCCTGGACGAGCTGCCCCAACTCCTGAACGTCATCCGGGGCGAAATGAGCCTGGTCGGCCCCCGGCCGGTGGTCAAGCCCGAACTGCAGCGCTACGGTGACCAACTGGGCTACTACCTGATGGTTCGTCCTGGCATGACCGGTCTGTGGCAAGTCAGTGGCCGTAACGACCTGGACTACGACTCGCGCGTGTACCTGGACACCTGGTACGTGAAAAACTGGTCACTCTGGTATGACCTGATCATTGTTCTGAAGACTGTCAAAGTTGTTCTTCAACGCACAGGGGCTTATTGATCAGGAGGCGCCTGGGTATGAGAGCGGAACAAAACAATTTCACAGCCTTGCGTTGGTTGGGTGCGCTGATGGTGCTGGTCGGGCATGCGTTCATTTTTTTGGGATTGCCCGAGCCTGTCATTCTCGGATGGGCCCCGTTGGGGCCCATCGGGGTTTTCATCTTCTTTTCAATCAGTGGCTACCTGGTGGCCCAGAGTTGGGAGCGTGACCCGCATGTCATGCGCTTCCTGGTGCGCCGTGCCTTGCGGATTTTTCCGGGCTTGTGGGTGTGCGTCCTCCTTTGCACATACTTGCTGGGCCCATGGCTGACCCGTATACCGTTGAGTGACTATTGGCTGCACCCCCATACCAAAGGGTATTTGTCCAATCTTTACCTCCACATTTCCTATGCACTGCCAGGCGTGTTTGCCGACAACAAATACCCTCATGCGGTCAATGGATCGCTGTGGAGCTTACCGGTCGAATTCATGATGTACCTGTTCATGGCTGGCTTGTTGTGCTTGCGGCCATCCAGGTGGGTGTCATTGATGGTGGGGGTGGCAGCCATTGCCATGGTTTTCGTCTGGGCACTGCCCAGATCCGAAATGCTTGTCATCTACAGAACAGACATGCGGCAGCTGTTCATTTGCGGCGCCTATTTCTGGGTCGGCGTACTTGTCCATCAATGGCGGTTTCAGCAGCGCCTGAGTGGCGTGGCCTTGTCTGCGATCCTTTTTGCTTGGCTGATGCTGTCGCCTTGGCGAGACATGTTCGTCCTGGCGTCTTATCTGGCACTCCCGCTGCTCATCATTGGCGTGGGCGAGCGTTCATGGTCGGTATGTCGGCTTCTGAACGCCTTTGATTACTCCTATGGCGTCTATATTTACGCGTTCCCCGTTCAGCAAACGATTGCATTTTTCTATCCCGACATGTCGCTCGCTTTGTACCTGGTCACCACCGTTTTCGTCACGGTTATCCTGGCCAAACTTTCATGGCAGTGGGTTGAAAGTCGTGCCTTGAAATTTAAGCCAAAGGTCCTTTCGTCGGAAGAGCCAGTAGGGCGCATCCATCCCTGATAATCGGGCATGCACTTCATCCCCGATGACCTGGACATCTCGGTCGTTACCCACAATTCCGAAAAATGGCTTGAGGCATTCTTCCAGAGTCTCCTGGCACAAAATCTGCCAACAAAGGCTGTATCGCTGCTTTTGAGGGACAACGCCTCCAGCGATGGCACCGTAGAGAAAATCCGGGCTTTTCAGGCTGAGCACGCTGTCCAGTTCAAGCGGATTGAACTGGAGACAGGAGCCAATGTCGGTTTTGGTGCAGGACACAATGCCAACTTCAAACGCTGCACCAGCCGCTTCGTGCTGGTGACCAACGTCGATCTGGAGTTTGAACCCGACACCTTGACCACCTTGCTGGCGCAGGCAACCCAGGACGCCGCGCAGGTGGCTTCCTGGGAATGTCGTCAAAAGCCCTTTGAGCACCCCAAGGATTACCACCCCGTCACGGGTGAAACGCTCTGGTGCTCCAGTGCCTGCGTGCTGCTGCGCTTGTCTGCTTTGCAGGCTATCGGAGGTTACGAGCCCATGCTCTTTCTCTACGGTGAGGACGTTGAATTGTCCTACCGCTTGCGCGACCACGGTTACAGGCTGAAGTACGTCCCTGCAGCCACCGTTTGGCATCACACCTACGAAGAAGCTGCCCAAGTCAAACCCATGCAGTTTTTAGGCAGCACACTTGCCAACATCTTGCTGCGTTGCCGCTATGGCCGCTGGCGTGAGGTGCTTCAAGGCATGCTGATGTTCGTGGGCCTTTTCTTTTTGCGCCCCCAATTTCCGGGCCAGCGCCAAAAGCTGCTGGTCCAGCTCTGCAAGCTGATGGTTCTGGCGCCACGGTTCCTGTTGTCACGGCACAGGAGCCAGGAGCCGTTCCCCTTCCGCATGTGGGACTACGCCATGACCAGGGAAGGGGCATTCCATGCTTACCCCAAAGAAGGACCCCAACAAAGGCCACTGGTCAGCGTCCTGGTGCGCACCATGCCGGGCTATGGCGGACGCTTGAATGAGGCTGTGGCCTCCATCGCCGCCCAAACCTACAGACCGATCCAGCTGGTGTTGGTGGAAGACGGTGGCGAGACCGCCAAAGCTTTTGCCGACGACGTGCGTGCCAAACAGCGCTTCGCAGAAGTGACCTACATCGCATTGCCCAAATCCGGGCGCTGCAAGGCCGGTAACGCTGCGCTGGCAGCAGCCAAGGGCGATCTGGTCTGCTTCCTCGATGACGACGATCTTTTCTATGCAGACCACCTCGAAGTGCTTGTGGCCGCATGGGCAGACAACCCACAGCTGGGTGCGGTTTATGGCTTGGCCTACGAAGTCCGCACGCAGGTCATCAGTCAGAGCCCCTGGGTGTACAAAGACCTGGTGCACAGTCTGCACTTCCGCCAACCGTTCAACCGTGCGTTGTTGTGGCATCACAATTACATGCCGATTCAGACAGTGCTGTTTCGACGTGATCTCTATGAACAGTGCGGTGGCTTCGATCCTGAACTCGACAACCTTGAAGACTGGAACCTGTGGGTGCGCTACTCGCTCAAGCACAACTTTTTGCTGGTGCCCAAGGTCACCTCGCTCTACAGGGTGCCAGCAGACACTGAAAAAGCCGCGCAGCGCCAGGGTGTGCTGGACGACTACTACGCCATCGCGCAAGCCAAACACGCCGAGCTCAAAATCGAGCTCAGCCCACCCGAAATTCTGAAATTGGCCGAACAACTCTCGCGAGAGCTCTACATCGGCGTTATTCCGACATCCGCGTTGCGCAAACTGCTGATGACCACCCCCATCTTGCGCCGACTCTATTACCCCGCCAAACGAGTCTGGGGTTTGTGGCGAGCGATTCGCAGCCGCTGAGTGATCCATGGAAAACTGGTTCGTCCCCTACCAAACGTGCAAGTTGCCTCCCGCCTCCAGGGTGCTGGTGTTTGCGCCGCATCCAGACGATGAAATCTTTGGTTGTGGCGGTGCCATCGCCTTGCTCCAGCAAGGTGGTGCCGAGATTCAAGTTGTGGTTCTGACCGATGGCGCAGGCTTTGCCGAGGACGACACACGGCAGGCGATCACAAAAAAGCGTCAGGCTGAAACGAAGGCAGCGCTAGATGTGCTTGGTGTGTCAACAGCAGAATTTTGGGGCATGCCGGATCGCAGCTTGGTGCTAGACACTGCGTTGAGTCAGCGGATTGAGGCCAGGCTCAAGGGAATAGATCTGGTTTTTGCACCCAGTCTGACCGAGGTTCACCCAGACCACGCGGCGACAGGCAATGCGGTATTGGCAGCATTGCAATCGCAGAACTTTCAGGGGGTGGCAAGGCCCAGCGTAATGTTTTACGAAGTGGGCACGCCCTTGACACCCAATTGTCTGGTAGACATCACAGCCGTTTGGACGCTGAAAGCGCGGGCCATGAGCTGCTTTGAGTCACAGCAGGCCACCCAGGACTATGCAAGACACATTGAAGGTCTGAACGCTTTCAGGACCTACAGCCTTGACGCCAAGGTCAAATATGCAGAAGCGTATTTTCAGATTTCATCGGATCAAGACCAATCAGAACTGGCTCCAGAAAACGTTCCTGCGCGCCATTCCCAGCGCACACCACAAAATGTGGCCCAAGTTCTAAATGTCGCTGAAGCGCAAGCTGCACAAATGCATCAGCATTTGGTAAGGTGTGAAAAACAGCTGGATAAAAACCAAGCGCTTCTTGCAGAGTCGACCCGAGCCAATGTGCAGCTCAAAATGGCACTGGATCAGCAAAATCAGCGTTATGAAAAAGATGTGGCGGAGCTGCGCGGTGCCATCCGGGTACTCGAGCAGATTCACCAGTCCTTGCTGAATTCCCGCTCCTGGCGCGTGACCCGGCCCCTGCGATGGCTCGGTGACTTGCTGGCGCGGCGACCTTGATGCGCTGAGGCTTCAGCGGAAGTCCGTGTCCCCTCCGGTCAGCCACCACCGGTCATCCATTTTCATGTCAACGTTCCCTTCAACCCAGTCATTGCTGGGAACGCTCACGCCCAAAGCCAAAACCTGAGGGTGCGATGCACTCAGCCAGTGTTGATGGCTCTTCGTCAGCCACATGAAGACGCCGGACCGCTGCTGTTGTGCTGCATGCTGCTGCACGGCCATTGCCGTGCTTGAGAAGAGCGCTGGTTTGCCCAGCAAGTCCAGAATTTCAAGGCGCCCATCGGATTCCTGTTTGCACACGGCCAGCCCCAGGACCCGACGGCTGATGCGGTGGCGCAAAAGCACCCACTCATGCTGCCTTGACGGATGCCCCACATAACGGGCCTGCATGAAGAGGGCATCACGCACACCCAGCACGCTGTTACCAAGGCCCGATTGCATGTCAGACCACAGGCGGTCGACATGCCTCAATGCCTCGGCAGCATCCACAGTTATTGCGGACAGCCACCATGGCAACAAAGCTGAAGCGGGGTCCCAGGCCAGCTCCACCACCTCGTCCACCTGGCGGTACAGCTTGAGCCGTTCGGCCACTTGCATGGCGCGCGTGTTGGGAAAGCCGAAACCCACCCAGTAAGGGGCGCCCTGGCTCAGGGTTTGTTCCAGAAAAGTGCTGGCGGCCATTTGAAAAGGGCCTTTGCGGCTCAGGCTGCCCCTGAAGTCCGGGTGCACCATCACATCGCCCACCTGGATGCCCGTTTGCCTTTGCCCCATGGCCAGCAATGCGCGGGGCATGCCGCCATAAAACGCCACCATGCGGTCGCCGTCCATGACGGCAATGCCGGGCTTGTCCGTGTCCCGGTATTTCCAGAGCCATTGCACCTTGGACATGTCATGGCCAAAGCACACCTGAAAAAGCGCATGCCAGGCCGCAAAGTCGTCCTTGCCAACCCAATGCAGGGTCCAGGCCCGACCTTGGCGCCGGTTCAGGTACACACCGGGTTGGACAGCGTCTTCGGTGAACCCCAGCCGTTTGGCCAGGGCCTGGACATGTCGCCACTGGCCTGTTTGCATGGCCTGGCGGGTGTCCACAGCGTCACCGGGGGCGCTGTGTGCACAGGCGTTTTCAAAAAAATCCAGCAAGTCCATCACAACGGCGCTTGTGCGCTGGTCAACCAACTGCGTGGGACATGGAACAAGCCCTGCTCGATGCCCTCCTGCACCACCTCCAGATGCAGGATGTGGTCGGCGTTGTCATAGATGTGCAGACCCCGCTCGCAGAACAGGAACACACTCAGCGTGTAAGTGCCTTTGAGCAAAGCCAATGCTTCAAAGCAGACCTCGACCCAGCCTGAGCCGGTGTCATCTCTTTGCAAAATAATTTTGTCGTTCCAGGCGCCAGCGCTGGCGATGATTCGCCCGTCCATGCTGTGCAGCGTCACGGCAAACGAAGGGGGAGGGAGCCCAGGGTCCGAGTCAAACTGGGCCAGCACACGAAACGCGCCCTGGCCGCTGCGCATCAGTGCCGTGTTGCCGCTGGTGTACGTGATGGATGCGGCACCTGGCTGATCGACGGTAAAGCTCAGCTTGCGCAGTCGCCCGTGGGAAACAGTTGCCGGACTGGTCGAGTCAACGGTGGCGTCGGCAAGCAATGCCTCGCCGCCCCCATGTGCAAGCGGGGCGGGCAAATCAATCGCTGCGCCATCCAGAAAGTCCTGGTAGGCCGGCACCACCTGATGCGGGTGCCCGTCACGCACCACCTTGCCTCCATCGATCCACAAAGCCCGGGAGCACAAGGCCTCAATGTGAAACAGCGAATGCGAACAAAACAAAATGGTGGTGCCGCGCTGCTTGAGCTTCATGATGCGGTCAAACGACTTGCGGGCAAACTCTCCGTCACCCACAGACAGGGCTTCGTCAATAACCAGAATGTCGGGTTCGGAGCAAGTGGCAATCGAAAAAGCCAGGCGCACATACATGCCGCTGGAGTAGGTCTTGAGTGGGTTGTCGATGAAGTCTCGTATGCCCGAAAAATCAATGATCTCTTCAATGCGCTCCAGCGTTTGCGCCTTGGTCAGACCTGCAGTGGCCATGGCCAGGTGAATGTTTTCCCGGCCAGAGAACTCGATGTTGAAACCTGCGCCCAACTCCAGAATCGCGCTGACATGACCATCGACCCGAAGCTTGCCTTCGCTGGGACTCAAGGTCTGACTCACGATCTGCAACAGCGTGGACTTGCCAGCCCCATTTTTGCCCACAATCCCCACCACTTCGCCTTGGCGAATGGCCAGCGTGCTGGGGTGTAACGCGGTGAACTCGGCCGTCATGGTGCTCAGGGAATGACGGCCCAGCAAAGCCTGCCACAGGCGCCGTCCCGGGCGAGCGCGGCGAGCGTAACGCTTGGCCACGCCAGTCAGCTCGATCACGACAGGAGGGGTTTGCAATTCAGAGGACATCGGCAAATCCGTTTTTGATGCGCTGCATCAGCGCCAGTCCCAGCAGGCAAGTCAGTAAACCCGCGACCATGCCGGTGGCAATGAGCCACAAGTCGGGCATGGTGTGAGCCAAAACGCTGCTCCTCAAAGCTTCAATGGGCGCCGTCAGGGGATTCCATTGTGCAAATGGGCGCAGTGATACGGGCAGGGCCTCTGTGGGGTAGAACACCGGCGAGAGAAACATCAGCCCCGACATGATCAGCCCCACCAGCTGGGAAAGATCGCGCAGGTACACGCCCAGGCTGCTCAGGAGCCAGCACATGCCCAAAAGCCATGGTGCAAAAGAAAGCAAAACGATTGGGGCCATCAGCCAGGAAGCACTGGGCACGTGACCGCCGAGTCCGCAGGCAATTAACCACAGCACGGTGGACACCAGTGTCTGAAATCCGGAAGACAGCAATGATGACCAAGCCAGAACCGGCAAAGGAAAAACCACCTTGGTGACCAGATTGGGCTGATCCAGAATCAAACGTGGTGCCCGAGCAAGCAGTTCAACGGACCAGTTGAAAACGACAAGGCCTGCGTAGAGGTTCAGCGCGAAATCAAAGTTGTTGCCATTCGGCGAAGACGGCCAGCGCGCCTGAAACACGTGCTTGAACACCAGGGTGTAAATCAGCAGCATGGCCAGCGGGGTAATCACAGACCAGCCCATCCCCAGCCATGAGCCCTTGTAGCGGGCAAGCACCTCTCGGCGCGTGAATTGCCAGATCAAATCCCGATAGCGCCAGGGCCACAGATAAGCCAGCCAGGCATCATTCCGCATGTTGAGACAACTCCAAAATGCGCTCCACATCCACACTCAGGCTCTCGGCCTGGCGGTCCAGCGCGCCACGGGCCTGCAGCACCTGAAACACACGGGTCACCGTCTCGCGGCTCAGGTTGATCATCATGGCCAGCTCCTGGTGGGTGGGGGCGCTGGGCAATTCCTGCACGCCATGGGTCGGTGTGCCCGCTTGCGGGTGGTGGCGCATCAGCAGCAAAAGCTGCGCGCACACCCGCTGCAAGGGGTTGTTGATGCTCAGAATCTGCCGCTGCGCGCTTTGCTCGCGCACCCGCTGCGCCAGCCCGATGGTGATGGCCTCGGTCATCTGCGGCTGCGCCAGAATCAAGTCGCGCACCAGCCGGTTGGGCACCTGCACCACCTGCGACTTCTTGTTGGCAATCACGATCTCTGGGTAGGCCAGTCCGTCGAGCATGGCAATCTCGCCGAAATACTGCCCCTCTTCGACAAAGTACAGCCCCACCTCTTTGCCGTCGAGCGTGAAGTCGGTGGCCTGCAGCCGGCCTTCGAGCAGAAAAAACAGGTATTCCACCGGCGAATCCTTGTCCAGCACCACCTCGCGGCGCGCCACCGCCCGCACGGCCGAGCTGTTGGCCAGCAGTTCCAGGGTGGGGGTCGGCAGGTGCCGTAGCAGTGAAAACTGCTGCAACAAAGAGATATGGATCGCCATGAAGCGCGTATTATGAAATGTCGGATGAATCTTGTTGTAGTTAAAAATTCTACATACCGCGTGATGGACGCCTGAGAACCCCGGTATATATGTTTCCATCCGTGTGATTGCGCTCACACAAAGCGGCGAGGGCGCACACCTAGAATTCACTTCCTTTCCACATATGCCTGTCTGGCCATGATGCCCAAAGCCCTGCAACTGCTGTCCCGCCGCCTGACCCTGTGGTCGGTGCTGGTGCTGCTGTGCGCCGTGGCACAGGCCCAAACCGTGGCGGTCGCCCCCGCCGTGGGCGAAATCACCCTGGTCATCGGCCAGTCCGAAGTCGAACGCGAAACCCCGCAAACCCTGCAAGCCAAAAAAGGCGACGCCATCCTGCAAGGCGACGTCATCAAGACCTCCAGCAGCGGCCATGTGCATGTCCGCTTCGTTGACGGCGCGCTCGTCAGCGTGCGCCCCAACTCGGTCTTCACCATCCACGAATTCAAATACGACGCCGCCAACCCGGCCGCCTCGGTGGTGCGCCTGTCTTTGGGCAAGGGCGAGGTGCGCTCCATCTCGGGTGCTGCAGCGCAGGCCGCCAAAGAACGCTTTCGCCTGAACACCCCGTTGGTGGCCATCGGCGTCAAAGGCACCGACTTCGTCACCCAGACCGGCCAGGAAACCACCCGCGTGTTTGTCAACCAGGGCGCCATCGTCATGGCCCCCTTTGACCAAAGCTGCCGCGCCGAAGCCCTGGGCGTGTGCTCGGGCAGCCGCGCCCGCGAACTGACCGCCGACATGACCGGCATGGCCCTGGTCTACCGCAACGGCGCTGCCGACCCCAGCCTGCAACTGGCCCCCAGCCAGAAAGACGCCAACAAGCTCCAGCCTCTGAGCGGCCAGCTCAAGGACGGCGCCGACCGCGTTTCAGCCAGCAGCCAGGAAAGCCAGCGCCCCGAAGACCGGGTCAACAACTCCCGCCTCGTCTGGGGTCGCTGGAGCCAGACCCCGCTGCCCGGCGACGGCATGACCATCGGCTTCCGTGAAGCCCTGACCGACAACGAAGTCACCGTGGGCGACGGCTACCACTTCCTGTTCCGCAGCCCCGGCACCTCCAACCTGCTGCCCAGCCTGAACAACCAGGTGGACTTCAAACTCGGTGCCGCTTCTGCCCAATACCGCCAGCCCTCGGGCGACATCACGGCGGCCACCGTCAACTCGGGCAAGCTGGGCATTGACTTTGCGCAGCGCACCTACGCCACCCAGTTGTCGGTTTCTGCCGACGGCATGCCCACGCAAAACCTGCAGTTCAGTGGCACGGTGGACGCCAACACCGGCATCTTTCTGGGCACCAACGGCCAAAGCAGCCTGAGCGGCGCCTTGTCACTCAACGCACGTCAGGCCGGTTACCTCTTCCGCGCCCCGGTGGGCAACGGCAGCCTCAGTGGCGCCACCCTGTGGGGCCGCTGATGACCGCGTCCGCTCACCAGACCCCGACCCCGCTCGACGCTTCGCGCCTCTTGCTCAGCCCCCGCTTCATGCGCCTGCTGGCGCTGGCCGTGGCCGTGCTGGCGGTGCTGCTGCTGCAACTGCTGGCCCCCCAATGGCTGCAAACAGCCAACGACCGCCTGACCAGCCACACCTGGGCCCTGGCCGACAAAGCCGCCCAGGAGCAACGCATCGTCGTCGTCGACATCGACGAGAAAAGCGTGCAGGCCCTGGGCCCCTGGCCCTGGCCGCGCGAGCGCGTGGCCCAGCTGCTGGGTGCGCTCGACCAGCAAGGCGTCAGCCTCAAAGTCATCGACATCCTGTTTGACGGCCAGCAGCCGCAAGACCCTGCACTGCGCCAGGCCCTGCAGCACGGCGCCCCCAGCGTCATGGCCCAGCTCTTTGCCCTGCAACCCGAACCCCTGGTGCGCACCGGCACGCTCAGCGGCGCCTGGCCCACAGGGCAGGGCGCCCAGGCCTGCGCCCAGGGCGCCAACGTCGCCTACGGCTACATGGCGCCTGCCAGCAGCCTGCTGGGCAGTGGCCACGCCGCAGCCAGCCCGGCCATCGGCCACATCACCCCGGTGGTTGACGGCGACGGCGCCGTGCGCCGCGTGCCCTCGCTCATCTGCTTTGAAGGCCAGGCCTACCCCGCCCTGAGCGTGGCCGCCCTGGCCACCGCCACCGGCGCCCAGCCGCGCTGGACAAGCACCGCAGGCACATGGGGCACAGCCCACACCCTGCAAGTGGGCGACATGCGCCTGCCCACCAACGCCCGTGGCGAACTCATGGTGTCTTACCAGATGCCACGCCACGGCTTCATTTCTGTCTCGGCCTCTGACGTGCTGGCGGGCAAAGTGCCCCCGGGCCTGCTCAAGGGCGTCTGGGCGCTGGTCGGTTCCACCGCCATGGGCGCGGGCGACGCCGTGGCCACGCCCCAAGGCGGCGCGGTGGGCGGCATCGAAGTCCATGCCCAACTGCTGTCGGCCGCCCTCGACGGCCGCACCCCCGCCACCCCCACCTGGGCACCGTTGTGGCCCTGGGCCAGTGGCTTGTTCAGCACCCTGGTGCTGCTGGGCTTGCTCTGGTGGCGCCGCCCCGGCGCTGCCGTCACGGTGCCGCTGGCTGCCGCTCTCAATATTGCAACCGTGCTGGCCGTGCACAGCTACGCGCTGCTGGCGCAACACCAGGTGCTGGCCTGGGGCGTGCCGGTGCTGTTTGTCGCCCTGTCGTCCAGCCTGGTGCTGGTGGCCGAAATGCTGCGCGTGCGCCTCGAGCGTGAACGCCTGTTCCACAACCTGAGCAGCTACCTGCCCGAAGGCGCCGCCCGCAAAGTGGCCTTTGCCGGCCCCAGCGCCCAGGTGCAGGCGCAACGCCAGGAGGCCACCGTCATGTTTGTGGACCTGCGCAACTTCTCGGCCTATTGCGAAGGCCGCTCGCCCGAAGACACCGCCACCGTCCTGCACCTGTTCTACACCACCATCGACCGCATCGTCACCCAGCACGGCGGCGTGGTCGAACAAATGGTGGGCGACAGCATCATGGCCGTCTGGAACGGCTCGACCCCCTGTGCCGACCACGCCACCCGCGCCGTGCAGGCCGCCCGCCAGGTCTGGACCGAAGGCGTGGCGCAGCTGCCCCGCGTGGCCTCGCGCAAGACGCCGCCGCTTGACCTCGGCGTGGGCATCGAAACCGGGCAAGTCATGGTCGGCTCGTTTGGCCCGGCCCATCGCCGCGTGCATTCGGTGCTGGGCGAAGCCGTGACCATTGCCGCCCGCCTCGAAGCCCTGACCGCCGAGCTGGCCTACCCCATCCTGATCGGCCCCGAAGCCGTCAAACAGTCGGGCACCACCGACACCAAGCCCCTGGGCGACTTCTTGCTGGCGGGCCTGAGCCAGGCCCGCAAAATCCACGCCTTGCCCGTGGCGTTCGACAGCAACCACTTACACTTGGTCTACAGCGTCGAGCAAGACAAGGCGCTTGCCTTTTAAATGACCCTTTGCCCTGGTGAGTCTGTTTCGGTTTCCGAGTGTGCAGCCCTGCGCCCCTGGCGCAAGGCTTTGGCCTGCCTGACTTGCTGCACCGCCCTGGCCAGCGCCGCGCAAACCAGCCTCACCCCTCCCCAGCCCAGCGCCTGCCCGGCCAGCCCCTTTGACGGCGACCTGCCGACCGACAAAGAAGCGCTGCGCGCCGAACTCAACACCCTGACCCCGCTGGCGGCTGCGTGTGACACGCGGGCCGATTTTCATGCCCGCCACGGCGCGCTGCTGCTGGCCGCCGGCTGGCCCCAAGACGCCGCCACCGCCCTGGAAAAAGCCCTGTTGCTCAACCCCGAGCTGGCCGGCACCCAGCTGGACTACGCCCAGGCCCTGGCCCAGCTGGGCCAACGCCAACCCGCCCGCGACCTCGTCAAACAGGTGGTGCGCCGCCCCGACATCCAGCCCGACCTGCGCGAATGGCTGCAAGACGGCCTGGCCAGCGCCAACGCCAGTGCAGCCCGCTCCCATACCCCGCAAGACGCCACAGCGCAAGACACCCCCGCCAGCAGCTGGACCTGGGGCAGCCTGCTGCAAACCAGCCTGGGCCACGAAGACAACCTGGCCAGCGCCACCCACACCGCATCGCTCACACTGTTTCTGAGCACCGGCCCGGTGGACGTGGTCCTGGCCGACTCGGAGCGCCCCAAAGCCGGTGCCGCCGTCAAGATGCTGGCTGCTGCCCAAGGTGTGCGCCAGCTGGCAGAGGGCGAACTCCGCCTCAACCTGGCCCTGCAAGGCCGCCACACCGCAGTCCAGGGCGTGGCTGACAACCAGCTGGCTGAAACCAGCATGACCTATGCCCTGCCGCTGGGCCCCGGCATGCTGCTGGGCACCTTGGGCCTGCATTCATTTGTGCAGACCAACGTTTACAACTACAAAGACCAGGCCTACAGCCTCAAATACGAGCCCACCTGGCGCTGGGCCGACTGCAAAGGCTCGGTGGCCCTGGGCCGCATCGTGCAAAGCTACCTCAGCTCGCCCAGCCTGGACGGCAACTACGACCACCTGCGCCTGGAAACCGGCTGCCGACCCACCAGCAACAGCACCAGCACCGGCCAACTGCTGGCCCCGGCCGAAACCATTTTTGGCATCACCGCCGGGCGCGACAACCCCCTGAACGCCAACCGCCCCGGTGGCATTAAAAACCGCATCGCCATCGACGTGCGCCACGAAACCCCCATGGGCCAGCCCCTTGGCAAAGGGCAGGGCACCCTGACCACCTGGGCGCGCTACAGCCAAAGCCGCGACGCCCAGGTCTACAGCACCCTGCTGGGCGCCAACCCCACCCAAACCCGCCGCCAGGACATCGGCGTGGGCTACTGGTGGCCCCTGCAAGCGGGGTGGAGCGTCGGCATGGATGTCGAATCCACATGGCAAAAGTCCAGCAACGCCCTGCTGAACATCAAAAATTTGTCGGCTTACGGCGGCCTGCGCTGGACCGGCAACTGAGCTTCTCAAGCCCAGCAGTCCCCTGACGAGCGAGCGCCCACGTACGCCAGCGCAGGCACGAGGGCGGACAGGTACAAGCGCACTTCATCCATCCAATTCAGTGGATATTTGACAATAATTCTAGTATTGTTACTTTAGTATCTTTATTTGAGATAAAAAAATACATAGATCATGAAAATATTGTGATGACAGTCACAAGGTGCTCTCGCTTTGCCTTTTAGAATCCGGCTCACTTCTTGAAAGTAAGCACTTAGGAATTAAAAAATAATCCAATGTGTTTTCCTGAAAAAGTAATCCGGACTGGCTTGAGCGCCTTCGCTGAACGCACACCCCCGTGGCGACAGCTTGCAGAGGGCTTTGAGGCGAGTGCGGGTTTTGCAACCTGTACTCGGTTTCTTTGCAAAGGAAACCTTTTTTAACCCCCGAAAGGAAAAGAAATGCCTGGATTTACCCTTGTTACAACACAAGTCATCATCGCCCGCAACGCCGGTGCCCTGTATGGCCTGGAAGTTGGCAACGCCAACATGACCTCTTACGTGTCTCAAGCTGGCTCCAATGTGGACGCCTTCCTGAACACCGTCTACGCCAACAGCGTGGGCACAACTTCCACCGCTTCTGTGGCTGCTGCCCTGGTTGCCAACCTGGGCCTGACTGGTACTGCTGCCACAGAAGGCACCAACTACATCGTTGCTCAGCTGAACGCCGTGGCCTACACCGCACGTGGCGCTGTTGTGAACAACATCCTGTCGGCATTCGCCAACCTGACCAGCGACGCCACCTACGGTGCTGCTGCTACCACTTGGAATACCAAAGTGGCCAACGCTGTGGCTTACGCTGCCGTGTCGGGCAATGCTGATTCCACTTGGGCAAGTGTTGGTGAAACTGCTGTCGGTCAAACATTCACGCTGACCACCAGTGTGGATCTCATGACCGGTGGAACTGGTGACGACGTCTTCTATGGCTCCGTGATTGGCGACCTGGCTACAGGCACCACCTTGAATCCTGGCGACAACCTGAAAGGTGGCGATGGTACCGATCGTCTCGAAATCACAATCTCTGGTGACCCGACCGCAACAACACAAATTCTGCAAACCACAGGCGTTGAAACCTACAACATCGGTAACTACGACTCTGCCAATGGTACGGATTTGACATTGGGTTTGTCTTCTGTGACAGGCTTGAAAAACATCAACATGACCGGGGGCAATGGCGACACATTGTTCACGGGCGTGGCTGCCGTGGTGGGTCTGTCGGGCAGCAACAGCAGCGGCGACATCAAAGTGACCTACGCATCGGGTGTTCTGGCCGGTACAGAAGACACACAAGCGATCACTCTGAGCAACTTCGGTCTGAGCAACGACAGCCCGACCATCACAGTGGCCGACGCTGGTGCTACCGCTGGTACAGCCGAAACCGTGACCATTGCAAGCAGTGGCACCGCTAACTTCGCTACCCTGAGCACAGACAACAACCATAAAACCGTGACTGTGACCGGTGCTGCCGCGCTGACACTGGACCTCAACGCAGAAACCGCCATCACCAAGTTGGATGCTTCTGCGGCAACGGGTGCTTTGACAGCCAAGAACCTCGGTGCAAGCAAGATTGCCCTCACCGGTGGCGCAGGCAATGACGTGGTGATTGACACCAACGGTAACTTTGACGCGGATGACACCGTTACAGGCGGTAACGGTACAGACTCTCTGGGCCTGTACGCTGCCATCACCGCTGCGAACGCCAAGAACATCACTGGCTTTGAAAAGCTGGTGCTGGGTCTGAACGTTACCCAGGCTGTGAATGCATTCACTGGCATCGCCACCCTGGTTGTGGATCACACTGCCGTCAATGGTTCAGCTAACGGTAGCAACAAAACCTCTTCGTTCTCTTCGGCTGCAGGTACCGAGTCGCTTGAAATTCGCACCCAAAGTGAAACCGATGATGTGACTGTTGCCCTGGCCACCAACGGTACAGCCGACAGCATTGCAGTCACACTGGGTACTGCTACAGCAGCCGTGACCGTTGACGTTCTGGATCTCGATAACTACGAGACCATTACCCTGACGTCCCAGGGCAATGCCAACACCATCACCGACCTGACGGCCAGCAGCCTGAAGACGCTGAACATTGCTGGCGAAAAAGCGATCACGATTGACAGCAACAGCACTGGCACCTGGACCGCACTGAAGACCGTGGACGCATCCAAAGCGACAGCCAACGTCACACTGGGCGCACTGGATGCAGCCGGTACGATCACTGGTGGCGCTGGTAACGACACGTTCGAGGGCTCTTCTTCTGCAGACAGCGTCACTGGCGGTGCTGGTAACGACACCATCAAAGGTGGTGGCGGTAACGACACGCTGGATGGTGGCGACGGTAACGACTCCATTACGGCAAAAGATGCATCGCAAGATGTCATCAAGGGCGGTGCTGGCGATGACACGATTACTGGCGCTACCGGCAATGACAACATTGATGGGGGTGCTGGTAATGACGTGTTTGTGATCAACGCAAGCGATGCCGGTACACCTGTTCTGGATATTTCCAGTGCAGACACCATCGTGGGTGGCGACGGTACAGATACGCTGCGAATCGAAGGCAAGTTGACCGAAGATCGTACGATTGACCTGTCTGGAACGACGGAAACCCGTTTGAGCGGTGTGAGCGGTGTCGAAAAGATTACGCTGAACACAACAGAAAAAGTAGTTAACTTGAAGGTCGGCGACATCGCCTTGGGTGCATTTGGCAGCAGTCTGACCGTCGACGTGGCCAGCGATAACGCACTGGCACACACACTGGACGCTTCTGCCGTCTTGAACAATTCCAGCAAGGTCAACTTCACCGGTAACTCTGCAGACAATACTTACACCGTAGGCAATGGCATTGATAACGTGAACCTGAGCACTGGCAACGACACGGTGACTGTGGGTAACATCCTGTTCCTGCAGAGCACGGATACGATCGTGGGTGGTGCAGGTGCCGATATCCTCAAGTTCACAGCGACAGGTACCACGTCGATTACAGCGGCTCAACTGGCTGGTGTGTCTGGCATGGAAACCTTGAACATCACTTCTGGTGGTTCCGATGCCTACACGGTGAACATCAATGATGCCATCGTGACCGCGAACAAGGATGCTGCGGCCGATAAATTCACGATCAAACGTGCAGCTGAAGCTGGTACTCTGAAAATGGATGCTTCTGCCATCACCACGGGTAAATTGGCCATCACTGGTGGTTCAGGCGCAGACACCATCACTGGTGGTACTTTGGCCGACGAGCTGACAGGTGGCAGCGGTGATGACAGCATCGTAGGCGGTACGGGTAACGACACCATCACCGGTGGCGCCGGTGTGGATACGCTGACTGGTGGCGCTGGCGTGGATACTTTCAAGCAGTCTGAATCGGACAAAGCTAATCGTGACAAGATCACAGACTTCACGGCTGGTACTGGTGGTGATGTGTTCAACTTTAAAAAGAGTTCGGAGGATCTGTCAGGTACGAACAACTTTACGTCCGCTGCAGCTTTGGAGTCCTTGTCTGGTACAGGTGGCATCACAATCGGGGCTGCAACTGAAGTCGCGATCATTACTGGCGGTACGATCACCAATAATTTGTACCAGTCATCCACCGCAAACGATCTGAAAGGCACAAACTTGATCGCCATTACCGGCGCAATTACTACGCAAGCAGCAGCCAAAGTACTGCTGGCAATTTCTGACCAATTCGGTAACGTTGGTATTTACTACGGTGATTCCGGTTCGAGTAATACTGATCTGGCTGCAGATGAGATCGCATTGGTTGGGGTTCTCCAGAGCACAACCCTGTCGAGCTTGGTTTACACCAACTTCGCCAACGCTGCTTAATTCCGCAAGGAACACCATCGGTTCTGTCGGTGGTGTGCAGATCAAGACCCTGCCCCTCGCAAGGGGGTAGGGTTTTTTAAGAGTGCTTGCAAAATGGCATGCCACCCATTCGCCCCGAATGGCGGGGCTCCCACAAGGACCTTGGAGCACTGGCTCTTTACGCGGCACTCCCACCATAACGACCCATGAGAACCTTCCTCCACATCGGTTGCGGCTTTACCCAGAAGGTGCTGTCCGGCACTTTGCAGTCTTGCGGCTTCAAGTCTGTGGCCACCATGGCCCGAGGGCGAGCACCATTTTTTGACCTGTGGGCATTGGCCAGCAAGTCTGAACGCTCTGAAGATCAGATGCGCGAGCTGGCGAAGCTGCATTTCCCGCTCTAAGCCATGACCGCCTGCATCTACTACCACCCCGAGGCCTACACCACCTCAGGCCCCAAGCTGATGGGCCGCAATGCGGCGGGTGAGTCTTTCCTGCGCGGCTTTCTCTCGCACAGCCAGTCTTCTGCTTTCT
>JACCDH010993240.1_pt1 | contig 26825 bp, 30 predicted proteins | sample 7442481 | NCBI WGS metagenome assembly JACCDH01 (sample SAMN15323433, study PRJNA562643) | freshwater metagenome | isolation source: river surface water | place: USA:Blue River Watershed | collected 2017-08-15 | reverse complement strand
TCGTGTGCCGACGAATGCGTTTGCATGAGGCGGTCCACCAACGCGATGGCCAAAGCGCTGACCAAGAAGGTGATGTGAATGATGGTTTGCCACATCAACACTTTCTCATCATAGTTGGCGGCGTTGATGAACGATTTCAGCAAATGGATGGACGAAATACCAATGATGGCGGTACCCAGTTTCACCTTCAGCACCGACGCGTTGACATGGCTCAACCATTCACGTTGGTCGGGGCGGTTTTCCAAATACATGCGAGATACAAAGGTGTCATAACCGCCCACGATCACCATGATCAGCAAGTTAGAGATCATGACCACATCGATCAAGCCCAACACCACCAGCATGATGACGGACTCGGTCAGGTGGTCAATCACCACATCTGATTTGTAACCAATGCTGCTGACCAGTGCGGCCAATGCGGTTTGACTGCCCATGGCGGCTTCGAGCAAGTGCACCAACTCGATCCAAAAGTGCACCACATACACCGCTTGCGCAGCAATGAGGCCGACATACAAAGGCAGTTGCACCCATCGGGTGGCAAAAATAAAGCGAGGAATAGCAGATTGCAAACTCATAAACTCAACTCTCCAGTGGGGGCACATGCTCGCCACAAAGTGTGAATTTTGCCCGAGCCCACTACACTGTGCTTTATGTTGTATCAAATTATTTCTTTGTTGCTTGAAGTGGCCGTGGGTTTGGTAGCAGGCACTTGTTTGTTGCGGTTGTACATGCAATTGCAACGCATCAATTTGTCGTTGCGCATGGGCAACCCTTTGGCCCCTTTTATTTTTTCGCTCACCAATTGGTTGATCTTGCCTTTGCGTCGCGTGTTGCCCGCCATTGGCCGCTTAGACACGGCATGCTTGGTCGGGGCCTATGCCGCGGTGTTGGCCAAATTGGTATTGCTGTGGTTGTGGGCCGGTGCCTCCGCGCACTTTTCTGTTTTGATGGTGCTGGCTGTTGTGGAGTTGCTGCAGTTGGCGCTGTCGGGTTTGTCGTGGTTGGTGATTGCCTATGCGGTGTTGTCATGGTTCAGAGGGGCCAGTGACATCGGGTATTTCTTGTCACAACTGATCGAGCCCTTGTTGCAACCATTGCGTCGCGTGGTGCCGATGATTGGCGGTGTCGATTTGTCGTTGCTGGCCTTGCTGCTGCTCATCAAGATTGCAGAAATTGTGCTCGGGCATGCCGTCACGCTGGTCTATGTGTAGACAGAACTGCAGAAACAGAATACAAAGGTTCTCAAAATAATTTTGATTTTAAAAATGTTGAATGTTTACAACATGTTACGGTTGTTTTCTTGTGTGAAGCATTCATAATTCAGCATCTCAAACGTCCAAAGCACGACTTGAAAGGCAGATATGGCAGATAACGTAGTGGTCTCAAACAACTTGGTCATCGGTACCGGTGTCACTTTCAAAGGCTCTATTTCAGCCCCTGGCCGTGCGGTCGTGAACGGTGACGTCACTGGCGACTTGACCGCCGATGATTTGCTGATTGGCAAAGAAGGCACCGTGACCGGCGTGGTGCGTGCCCGTGAAATCGATGTGCACGGCGAGTTGAACGAAGACATCGTGTGTCGTGACCACATCTTGATACACAGCACCGGTCGCGTGTCTGGTTCATTGGAATATTCAGAGCTCGAAATTCAGCGCGGCGGTCAATTCCGCGGCGACATGAAGCAACGCTGAGCCAAACTGCTTAAGAGGCTTCTGATCCAAGTCAGCGATCAGAAGCCGACCTCAACGCACAACCTTTGCTTGACAGGATAAATCCTGCTGGCAATAATTTGCGCACGATTCAGATTAGAAACGTTGTTTCACCAAAGAAACAACCAATCAACGACGTGAGCTAAGCCACCAGAGGTATGCATGCGGATTTTGGGTATTGAAGAAATCACATTTGGCGCAACCGACTTGAGCCGCTGCCGCCAGTTCTTTTTGGACTGGGGACTGCAATTGGTCAAAGAGGATGCTCAGACCTTGGTGTTTGAATGTCTCAACGGTTGCCGTGTGATCGTGGCGCATTCAGACACACCTGGTTTGGCCAAAAGCATCGAACCCGATCCCACCTTGCGTGAAGTGGTGTGGGGCGTGAGCAGCAACCACGAATTAGAAACACTTCGCACTGCCCTGCGAGACCAACCTGAGTATGTCAACACGCCACAGCGCGTGGGTTGCACCGATCCCAATGGTTTGTCGGTGCGGATTCAAGTCACGCAAAAACGCAAACTTGAATTGGCTTGTGCACAGGCCAACACCTGGGACAACAAGGGGCGCATCAACCAACCTAGCCCTGCTTACGAGCGCGCCACACCGATTGAAGTGGGTCATGTGGTGTTCTTTGTCACCAACTTAGCGGCCACGACCGCTTTTTATGAAAAATATTTGGGCTTCGTGGTGTCAGACCGCTACCCCAACCGTGGCGATTTTCTGCGTTGTGCACCCGAAGGGGGGCATCACAATTTGTTCATGTTGCAACTGCCTGAACCACGCGCAGGGTTGAACCATGTGGCCTTCACGGTGCGCGATCTGCACGAAGTGTTTGGTGGTGGCTTGCACATGTCGCGTTGCGGTTGGGACACCGAATTGGGTCCCGGCAAACACCCTGTGTCGTCTGCCATATTTTGGTATTTCAACAGCCCCGCTGGTGCATTGGTTGAATACTACACTGACGAAGACGAACTCACCGCCGAGTGGCAGCCCCGCGAATTCACGCCTGGCCCAACCGTGTTTGCGGAATGGGCCATCAAAGGTGGCATCGATGGCAACACCCGGCGACAAAAAGATGCAGAAGCACCAACGGGTCGCTTCATGACTGACAAATCAAAACCTTGAATGGAGACCACCGATGCGTCAACTTCCTCCCCTTTACCAAGAAACCCATCAACATCGCAGTGCACCTCCCACGGCGTATGAAAATTTGTTGGGCGACTCGATCGAGCGTGCTTTCTCGCAAGGCATTCATGAACTGGCCGCGTTGGTGGACTATCTCAACACAGCAGGACCTTCTGGCCCCGATGGTCAACCTTGGACCACCGCTTCTTTCGAGCGCGAAATGGCGCGCTTGGGCAATTGATTGAGACTGGAGCTTTGCATATGAACACCGCCACCATCCAATTCCAACAAGACCCGATCGAAGCCACGCTGGCGGCCGGTTTGAAAGACTTGTGGTACCCCGTTTGCCCTTCGCATTTTGTGAAAGACAACCCTGTGTCGTTGCGCCGTTTGGGCTACAAAATTGTGCTCTGGCGCGATCAACACGGCAAAGTGCATGCCCTCGAAGACCACTGCCCTCACCGCGGGGCGCCGCTGTCGTTGGGTGTGATTTTGGGTGACCGCATTGCTTGTCCTTATCACGGTGTTGAAGTGCGTTGCGACGGCACGGTCACTCGTGTGCCCGGCAGCCCCGGTTGCAAGCTTGAAGGTTCGCGTCAAACACGCACCTTTCACACCGCAGAATCAAATGGCGCGATCTTTTTGTACAACGCACTCGATCCTCAATTAGAAACACCTCCCCCTTTGCGTTTGCCTGAAGAGCTGACATCGCCCGAATGGTCTTCTTTCATTTGTTATACCGAATGGGGTTGCGACTACCGTTATGTGATGGAAAACGTGATTGACCCCATGCATGGTGCTTATTTGCACAAGCAATCGCACACCATGTCAGAAGGTGATTTGACGGCTGAGTTTCAGGTGCGCGAAACCGACACCGGTTTCTCGTTTGAAAAGAAGGGCCAGCGCAACGTCAACTTTGACTGGACCGAGTGGATTGAAATGGACACCCATTTGATGCGCTTGGAAATTCCGTACCCCAAAACAGGTGGGCCTGGTGGCCCGTTCACCATCATTGGCAGCTATGTGCCGATCACCCGCGATGCGGCTGGTATTTTCTTTTGGCGTTGCCGCAAAGTATCGGGCTGGCAACGCGACACATGGCGCTTCCTGTACAAAAACCGACTGGAAGCCCGTCATTGGAACGTGCTGGAACAAGACCGCGTGGCCATGGAGCACATGGAGCCCGACGCCAATCAACGCGAACACTTGTACCAACATGACATGGGCATTGTTCGCTTGCGCCGAATTCTGAGAAACTTGGCACAACAACAACTGGATAAACAATCCGCCAAGGCTTAAGAACGTATGGCTTCGAACACACTGCAAGTTTTTGTACACACACTGCGCTATGAAGCAGAGGGCATCATCAGCATCGAGTTGCGTGACCCTGATCAAAAAGACTTGCCTGCGTTTGCAGCCGGTTCACACATTGACCTGCACTTGCCCAACGGCATGGTGCGCAGTTATTCATTGCTGAACGACTGCAGCGAGCGCCACCGCTATGTATTGGGTGTTTTGAAAGACGGCAAAAGCCGTGGCGGCTCGAAGGCTGTACACGAACAATTGCGGGTCGGCATGCGCATCGAGATCTCAGCACCGCGCAACAACTTTGAATTGCATGAAGAGGCCACGCATTCGGTCTTGGTTGCGGGGGGTATTGGTGTCACGCCTATTTTGTGCATGGCACGTCGCTTGCGCACTTTGGGCAAATCGTTTGAAGTGTTGTACTTTGCACGTTCGCGCCAACATGCTGCTTTCTTAGACGACTTGCAAGCCTTAGGCGCGCAAATGCATTTGCACTTTGACGATGAAAAAGGCGGCCCACCCGACTTGAAGGCCTTGCTGGCAGCTCGCAACACGGCAAATGCCCACTATTACGCTTGCGGCCCCGCCGTCATGCTCGATGCCTTTGAAAGCCACTGCCAAGCGCTGGGCTACACACAAGCCCACATCGAGCGTTTTTCAGCAGTTGAAGTGGCTGCCTCAAGCGATGCCAAACAAACTTACACGGTGGAATTGAAACGCTCGGGCAAAGTCATTGAGATCACGCCCGATATTTCTTTGTTGGCTGCTTTGCAAGCTGCCAATGCGGACTTCATGACCAGTTGTGAAGAAGGCATTTGCGGTTCATGCGAAACACGCGTGCTCGAAGGCATTCCTGACCACCGCGATTCTGTGCTCAGCCCGGCAGAGCAAGCCACCAACCAAATGATGATGGTGTGCGTATCAGGGTGCAAATCTGAACGTTTAGTGCTCGATCTCTAAAGCCGCAAACGTCTGGCGTTGTCAAACGCCGGCAAACGATCCGCCGTCTAACAAAATGTTTTGGCCGTTGATGTAGCCGGCATGCACGCTGCACAAAAACGCACAGGTGTTGCCCAACTCTTGGGGCTGACCCAAACGTTTTGCAGGATGTTTGGCAATGCGTGCAGCACGCACCGATTCAGGCGTGCTGCCTTCGCGCTGGGCTTGCGCAGCAAAATTGCCCGCCAAGCGCGCTGTGTCAAAGGTGCCGGGCAAGATGTTGTTGATGGTCACGCCGTGGGCCACGGTGCTGCGCGCCAAGCCCGCCACAAAACCTGTCAAACCACTACGCGCACCGTTGGACAAACCCAATCCATCAACCGGTGCTTTCACAGCACTCGAGGTGATGTTGATGATGCGACCAAAGCCGCGCGCCATCATGCCGTCGACCGTTGCTTTGATGAGTTCGATCGGCGCCAACATGTTGGCATCTAAGGCTTTCAACCAGACGTCGCGGTCCCACTGACGAAAGTCACCCGGTGGTGGTCCACCGGCATTGGTCACCAAAATATCGATGTCTTGATGCGTGGCCAAAATGCGCGCGCGACCTTCTGCGGTGGTGACATCGGCTGCCACACATGACACGTCACCCATCTGCAGATCGCGCAAGTTGTTTGCGGCGGTTTGCAAGGTGGTTTCGGTTCGCGCCACGATCACCACATGCACACCTGCTTGCACCAACGCTTTGGCACAGGCAAAACCCAAACCTGCGCTGGCACCACACACCAAGGCTTTTTTTCCAGCAATGCCCAAATCCATATCAGCTCGCAGCCCAAGGCATGGGGGACTCGTTCATGCCCCAATAGAAACTCTTTTGGCTGGTGTATTCCAAAATACCCAAGCGTCCTTTTTCACGCCCCGTGCCGCTGAGTTTCACGCCACCAAACGGTGTACTGACTGAAAACAATTTGTAGGTGTTGATCCACACCGTGCCGGTTTGCAGGGCACGGCCAATGCGCCAAGCGGTTTTGTAATCGCGCGTCCAAATGCCTGAAGCCAAACCATACAGGTTGTCGTTGCATTGCGCGATCAAATCGGTTTCGTCATGCCAAGGCAACAAGGCCAGCACAGGGCCAAAAATTTCTTCTTGGCACATGCGCGCACGGTTGGGTAAACCTTCGATGATTGTGGGCAAGTAGTAGCTGCCTTTGTCATACAACGCGCCTTGTGGGCGATGCCCACCAAACAGCACTTTGCCACCTTCGTCGATGCCCAGTTGCACATACCGCTCAACAGAATCACGGTGCCCCATGTTGACCAACGGGCCCATGTGCGTTTTTTCGCTGGCAGGGTCGCCCACACGCAAATTTTTCACACCTGCTAACAAACGGCGCTTGAATTCATCGTAAACACTGGCATGCACAAAGGCACGCGAACCTGCAATGCAAGACTCGCCCGACGAACTAAATATGCCATACAACACACCGGCCACTGCGTGGTCGAGATCGGCATCGGCACACACGATGGTGGGTGACTTGCCCCCCAACTCCAAAGAAGTGGGCATCAACTTTTCAACCGCCAACCGCTGAATGCCCATGCCCACGGTGGTGCCGCCCGTGAAGGCGATGCGTTTGATGAGTGGGTGCTTGACCAGTGCATCACCCACCACCGAGCCTTTGCCGGGAAGTACGCTGACAATGCCATCGGGCACGCCAGCGTGTTGTGCAATTTTGGCCAACTCAATCGCCATGCGCGGGGTGATTTCGGCGGGCTTGAACACGATCGCGCAACCAGCTGCCAATGCAGGCGCCATTTTTTGCGCTTCGCTGGCAATGGGTGAGTTCCAAGGCGTGATCGCCCCCACCACACCCAAAGGTTCGTGCACGCTCATGGTCATGTAGTCGCCTCGTGCGGGGGTGAGTGTGTCTTCCCAGGTTTCGCAGGCAGCCGCAAAAAACTGAAACGTGCCCGCAGCGCTGGCCACCAATGCACGCGTTTCGTTGATGGGTTTGCCGTTGTCCAGACGTTGCAACTGTGCGAGTTCTTCACTCTGTGCACGAATGCCCGCAGCAATGCGATGCAAGATGCCTGCACGCTCGTGACGTTTCAAATTGGCCCACGCCGGTTGTTGTCTCGCATGCTCAGCTGCCAACACCGCTTCGTTCACATCGTCTGCGGTAGCGGCATGCAAGCTTGCCACCACGCTGCCATCGGCTGGGTACTCGGTGGTGTATTCAGGGCCTGAGGCATCACGCCATTGCCCGGCGATGAGGGTTTTGATTTTTTCAGTCATGGCTTTGCAAGTCAGATCAAGTCGTCACGGGTGCTGTTTGGTTTTGCAAAAACCGAACCGCAGACAACACCGTCAGCGCCGATGTTTTCGGGTTGTCAGGCAAAGGCTTACCGCGCATGGTGAGTTGCATTTCGCCGAAGCTGCCTTGCACATGAATTTCGTGAATGTTTTCAGTCACGCCCGGGTCTGCAATCAAACGCACACGCGTGGCGTCCAAACCCAAACCTGCAAATGAAATGGTGGCCGCCACGTTGGCATTTTTGGGATACAAGCGTGCCGCTTCGCGCGCGGACGACTCCAAAATCACCGCAGGTTCTTTCAGCGTTTCTAAATTCACAACCTCTTCTGCAGGCGAACCACGCCAACCCAAAGGTGGCTTGCGACCGGTGTAGGTCACTTGCGTCAAACCTGCGGTGCGCGCTGCCGCAATGGCATCAATGCCACCGATGGCACCAGCCAACAAATGCACTTGTGCGCCCCCTTGTTTGGCGGCAGCTTCGAGGCTTTCAGGCAAGCCCACTTCTGACAAGGCCCCGACCGACAGCACGCCGCAGGTCACTCCAAGTTGCAACGCGGGCAAGACATGCTGTGTGAGCGCGGAGTGACCTGCGCACTCGAGCACCAACTGTGTGTTGGCCGGCACTTGGGCACATGCCACGGCGCTTGTACCGAGTTGTGTTTGTGTGTCTGCAACCTTGCTGTCACGCACCACAATGTGCGTGATGCGAATGCCTGGGTAGTTGGCCATGCGCTCAAAGATAGAGCGTGCAATGGCACCCCAACCAATCAAGGTCACTTGCACATCAGAAGCAGCCATGGCATCAATCCTTTTTCAAAATAGGACCGGCAAATTTGGCAGCAAATGGACCCCACGCATTCATGTCCACTTCGACCACCACAGGCCCTGTGTGTTCAAAGGCTTGTTTGAGCACACTGGCTGATTGCGCAGGATTCGCCAATTTGTAATGCGGCACATTCAAACTGCTACAAAATTTTGAAAAGTCTGGGTTATGCAATTCCACATAGCAATGGCGACTGCCGTACAGATCGTCTTGGATGTTTTTGATCACACCGTAGCGACTGTCGTTCATCAAGAGCACCACCAAATTGGCTTTTTCTTGAACCGCACAGGCCAACTCACCCACATTGAGCATGAAACCACCGTCGCCCACCAAAGCCACGGTTTTGCGTTTGAGTTGGTGTTCATGGTCTGCTATGGCCGTGCCAATGGCCATGGCCAAACCTTGACCAATGCCACCGCCCAAGGCATGCACACCGGCACGTGGGTGGTCGAGCATGGGCGCGCGGTTGCCCCACATGCTGTTTGACAACGTGATGTCGCGCACCCACCACAGGGCTGCACCCACTTGGTCTGCCAGCGCTTTTTTCAACTTGGCATACGGGCCAAGGGTGGCATCGACCATGTCAACAGCTTGCGCATGCACTTCTTGCACGTCACGGATCAGCGTGGTGTCGACTTGCATGTTGCCTTCGAGCAAGTCAGCCAGTGCATGCAAGGTGGTCAAAGCATCGCCTTGCACAAAGTAATCGCTGTTGTAACCACGGTTGTGCGCCAGCGCATTGGCATCGATGCGATACAGCTGCTTGGGCAACTTCAATTTGTAGCGCAAGGTTTCGTTGCTGCGCAAACGCGAACCGACCACCAGCATGGCATCGCAGGTTTGGTACAAATCTTCTGAGGGTTTTTGTAGGTTGTATGAACCCAAGTTGGCAGGATGTGCTTCTGACAACACACCACGGCCTTGCACAGACGTCACCACGCCCCAACCCATTTTCACAAAGCGTTCAACCGCAGGGCCTGCAGCGCGTGCGCCGCCACCCAACCACAACAACGGGCGCTTGGCATGTTGCAAACGCGATGCCAACGCTTGCACCTCTGCAGATGCAGCCTGCACGGGTTGAAGTGGCAAAGGTTGCAAATCTGCCGGCAAGGGCAACAGCTTGGCTTGAATGTCAATTGGAATTTCAATGCTCACTGGACCACAAGGCGGGGTAAATGCCAAACGGGCTGCTTCGCGCAGCGTGGCCAATGCGGTTTCAGGATTGCGAATGCGAAACGCGGCTTTGCCAACGGCAGACAACATGGCCAATTGCGCAGGTGCTTCGTGGATGTAGCCCAAATCACGATCTAAATAATCTGACTCAATTTGCCCCGTCAAATGCAACATGGGCGTACCCGCCGTCATGGCTTCAATCAATGCACCTGCGGCATTGCCTGCCCCGGTGCCGGTGCTGGTCACGCACACACCCAAACCACCGGTCACACGTGCGTAGGCATCTGCCATATTGCATGCGCCAGCTTCTCCACGGGCAGACACAAAACGAATGTGTTGACGACGGTGAAAGGCATCCAAGATGGGCATGTTGTGAATCGAAATCACACCAAAGGAGGCCTTCACGCCGCATTGCTCTAAAAACCTGGCCGCAAGTTCACCGACGGTGATTTGTTCTGTGTTGTTGTGTGTAGACATACCGTTTGTTTTTTAAAGATGATTGATGCGTTGGGTCAGTTGCCCGGCGGCATCGCGCACCAACTGAATCAATTGATCGGCCTGCTCATTGGCCACATGCTGCGCTGGCACCGTGATGCTCACCGCAGCCACCACACGTTGCTCGTCATTGAACACGGGCGCGGCAATGGTTGAAATGCCTGTTTCAAAACCGCCCTGACTCAAGCCATAGCCCGCAGCACGATCGGCATCGATCAGGGTTTTGAGTTGCTTCAATGAGGTAGGCGTTTTATCGGTGTATTGCGGCAACGCTTTTTCGGGGTAGAGCTGCGTCAGTTCTGCCATCGTCAAGTCAGACAACAACAAACGCCCCAACACGGTGGCATGTGCAGGCAAACGTGCACCCACTTGTATCGAGTGAAACAAGGCGCTGCGGCCCGGCGCTTTCACCACAAACACCACATCGCGGCCATCGCGCACCACCAAGTGCGCTGAGTAGCCTGATGCATCGCGCAGTTGCTCCACCACGGGCCGGCCATGCTCGGTCAACTCCATCGACGACAAATACTCAAACCCCAAACGCAACACCCCAATGCTGAGTTTGTAACTGGCAGAGTCACCCACGCGCTCCACAAAGCCAGAGCGCTCTAAGGTGTGCAAAATTCTGAACACCGACGCACGTGGTAAATCTAAATTGCGGGCTAATTCGGCACCGGTGAGGGTGGGTGTTTGGCGTGTGAATTGCCCCAACAGCTCAAGGCCACGCTGCAAAGCGGGCACCACATATTTGTCATCGGTGGTGTCGCTCATGCCATGGCCTTGTTGGGTGAATTGAGTTGCAACAACGCATTCACAGCATGAGCTGCCTCTAATGCACACGCATGTCCCACGTCGCCCAAGTCATGCCATGCAACATCACACGCTTGCGCAAGCGCTTGGCAACCGCTTGCGGGTGTGATGGTGTCGGCGCGACCACTGGCGATCACCAAGAGGCCTGACCATTGCTTCAGATCTGTCAGCACATCACTTTGTGCCAACAAATGGGTGGCTTGTGTGTAGCCCGCCACATTCACTTGCGCCATCACCGATTGCACAAACGCAATGTACTCAGATGATGCATGCGACGACAGCATGGCACTGGCACGTTTTTCAGCCATGCCTGCAGGCCCCAGGGTTTGTAAATTTTTCAAACGGTCATCGCGCTTTTGCTGACGCAATGCTTCGCTGGCAGCACCATACCCTTGCGCCGGTGCCAAGAGCACCAACTGCTGCACACGCTTGGGCTGCAACCGTGCAGCACTCGCTGCCATGATGGCACCCAACGAATGCCCCACCAAGGTGACGGATGACGTCAAGTGCAAAGCATCCAACCAAGCCCACACGCGCTGCGCGTAGTCCGTGGCGACAGGTTGTACTGCGGGTACGGCTTGCGTCTCACCATAGCCGGGTGCGTCCCATGCCAACACACGTGTGTCAGATGACTTTGATGCCGCCTCGAGTTGCGCCAACCAACTGGCAGACGCCGAACCAATGCCGTGCAAGAGCACGCAGGTGTGCGCTGCAGATGCAAGACCCGCTTGCCTGAATTGCACCTTGCCCAATGCAGTGTCCACACTTTGCAAAGCAAAGTGCGACAAGCGTTGTTGCAAGGTGTGCGCAGACATGTTTGGCTCAGCGCTTGATTTTTGACAGCGGGTGCTCTGGTGGATAGGTGGGCGTGATGGGTTTAGGAGTGCCCAACATCACGCACATCAAGGCATCTTCGTCAGTGATGTTCACTTCTTCGCGGTACACACCGGGTGGCACGGAAATCAAATCGCGTTCGTTCAGGATTGACTCCCAACGTTCACCGTCTTTTTCGATCACGATTTTCATCTTGCCGCGCAGCACAAAAAACACTTCTTCCACGTCATAGTGAATGTGTGAGGGGCCAATGCCACCCGCTGGAATCACCATGGTTGAAAAGGTGAAGTGGGCCGATGGCACGGTGTTGTTGTCGCTCGACACACCGGTGGCACCTGTGCCCATGTAGCGCATTTGGGCGCGACGGTAGCGCTCGTCGACTTGGGTTTGAAACTTCAGAGCATCCCAATCGTATTTGCGTGTGGCAAAACGCGCCACACGGGTTTCGAGCCATTCACCGAAGTTTTTGCCGGCAGGTTGCATCAAGCTGCGTTGGATATCGGCTTCGGGGGGAATGTTGGCATCCATCAAACCGCGTTCATTGAAAACGGGTTGATTCGCTGCGGGGGTCGACGTCATGGTTTATCTCCTCAAACAATCAATGCATCACAAAGCCGCCGTTCACGGGCAACACTTGTCCTGTCACGTAGCCGCTGCCACGCGAGAGTAAAAACAACACCGTCGATGTGACATCGTCGGGTATCTGCGCACGTGCAATCGCACGGCCTTGTTGGTAATAGTCGTGCCGTGCTTGTGGCACATATTCAGTGGCTTCCACCAATGTCAAACCGGGTGCAATGGCGTTGACGGTGATGCCTTGTGGCCCCAACTCACGCGCCATCGAGCGCGTCATCGACATCACGGCACCTTTGCTGGCCACATAGGCCATCAAGCGTGGCGCGCCCCACAGGGCTGTGTCTGAGGCAACATTCACCACGCGACCACTGCCCGACGCGGCCAAATGTTTTTGCGCCGCCACGGTGGCCAACCAAGGACCGCGGACATTCACCGCCATCACTTGGTCCCACGTGTCAACACTCAACTCGTGCATGTCTTTGCCACCTGAATTGGTGATGGCCGCGTTGTTGATCAAACCATCTAACCCACCCATGTGTGCGGCCGCCGCATCCACTCCCGCTTGCACGGCTTGCGGGTCGCACATGTCCATCGGCACATAGTGCGCGTTGGCGCCCAAATCAGTGGCTAGCGCTTGTCCACGCACATGCAACACATCGCTGATCACCACCTGCGCACCCGCTTGCACCAGCGCCCTGGCAAACGCTTCGCCCAAACCACGTGCACCACCTGTGACCAGCACACGGCGCTTGTTCAAATTGATTTCTGCTGTTGTCATATCAAGCCACGCGTCGTTCTGCACTGGGCAGGTAATGCAACACGCGACGCTCAGCCAGCACCACGGCGTAATACGCAAAAATGCCAATCACCGTCAGCGCACCAATCACCACAAACACACCGGCCGTGTTGCCTTGACCTTCGAAGAACACCAACAAAAAGCCCAAGCCCATATTGCCGCCGACCAATTCGCCCACCACCACACCAATGACCGCCAGCGTGCTGGCAATGCGCAAGCCCGAAAACAAAGCGGGCAAGGTGGTGGGGTACTCAACCATGCGAAACACTTGCAATCGAGTGGCCGAAAACGAACGCGCCAAATTGATCATGTCGTGGTCCATGGTGCGCATGGCCGACAGCACATTGATCAACACAGGGAAAAACACAATCAGCACCGCCACCAAAATTTTGGGGTACATGGTGTAGCCCAACCACATCACAAACAAAGGGGCAAACGCCACCTTGGGTGCAATTTGCAAGGCCAACAAATAGGGCGAGAGCACCGCCTCTACACGGGGTGAAATACCCAAGGCGTAGCCAATCAACGCGCCGAGCAAGGAGCCCAACACAAAACCAATCACCACTTCGGCAGCGGTGATACCCGCATGCCAAAGCAGTTTTTCCACCTCCCAAATTCGCTTCGCTTCAGCACACACTGCTGAGAAATTTGGCAACACAAAGTCTGGTACACCCAACATATCAGGGCCCCATTCCCAGGCTGCCAAAAACAGCACCAGAACCCCAAGGCTCCAGGCTGTGGTGACAATGCGATCTTGGTTGGCGTTCATAGAGCGATTACTTTCCAGCCACAAATTGGTTGGTGTACAACTCTTTCACAGGCACTTCTTTGGGCACCACGCCATTGGTCACATAAAACTTTTGCAACTCTGCCAAACGACTTTCGTCCATTTGACCGGGCATTTTTTGTGCGTTGTAAACATATTGGTTGTACAGCTCAAAAGTTTTCAAGATAGAAGCCTCTTTGCCTTTGTGTGCAGGCACATGTTCGACATACACCTTGGTAGCCGCTTTGGGATCGGCCATGATGTCTTTCATGCCTTTGATCGTGGCGCGCACCAGCTTTTGAATCAGCTGAGGATTTTTTTGAATGGTTTCATCAGACGCCAAAATCGCTTGCGCCATGCTCTTGAAATACACGTCAGCGGGCAGAATGTCCACTTGTGCACCTGCATCCATCGCGCTCACAGTCCAGTCAGGCACACCGGCCATACCCACCGCTTTCTTAGATGCAAACTGTTGCCACACACCCGCAGGCCCTGCAGCTTGAATGTTCACATCGTTCTTGGTCAAACCCACTTTGCTCAACATGCCCAACAAAGCGTAATAAGTGGTGTCGGTGTAGGCCAACACGGTCACTGTTTTGCCTTTGAGTTCGCGTGGGCTCTCAATCTTTTCGTCTTTGTGCGTGACCAACTGCGTGAGTGAACCCGCGCCCAATACGGCCACGGCTTTGACAGGAATACCTTGCGCACGCGCAATGATGGGTGTGTCACCAATCGCGCCGCCAATGACCGCATTGCCTGCGCCCACTTGTTTGGCAACATCCACGCCACCACGGCCAGACACAAACTTCACATCCAAGCCTTCTGCCTTGTAATAGCCTTTGGCTTGCGCCACCATCCAAGGACCAAACGCTGGCAACGTGCCCGGTGCAGGCAACAAATAAGTCACTTCTTGCAAAGCTTGCGCTTTGGCCATCATGGGCAAAGCCAAAGAAGCACAAGCCACGGTGGCCAGAGCCAGTCGGCGGCTAACGTGTGTGAGTGTGAAACGACGCATGGTGAGTCTCCTAGTGTTAAATGAAGAAACGAAAACGGCTGACAAAAATTGAATCAATGCACTTCTGTGTTGGCATCGAGCTTGAGCAAATCCATCAAACGTGCGACATAAGCACCTACATCGAGGTGTTTGCGCCGTTGCATGGGGTTGTTGCGATCGGGAATGTCGACTTTGATTTGCTCAACGATCGTGCCGGGGCGTTCGCTCATCACCAAAATACGATCTGACAACGCCACCGCTTCAGCCAAATCATGGGTGATGAACAACACCGTTTTGCCTTGCTCTGACACGGTGCGCGCCAAGTCTTGTTGCAAGATCATTTTGGTTTGCGCGTCCAACGCTGAAAACGGTTCATCCATCAACAGCACCAGTGGGTCCACGGCCAAAGTTCGCGCCATGGCCGCACGCTGTCGCATGCCGCCCGAGAGTTGGTGTGGGTAGTGCGCACCAAAACCCGTCAAATGACACTGCGCCAGCAAACGCGCTGACACAGCATGTCGTTCTTGTGCCGGCACACCGCGCAACTCCAACCCAAACTCAATGTTTTGTGCAATCGTGCGCCATGGCATGAGCAAATCTTTTTGCAACATGAACGCCACATGCTTGTTGGGGCCATTCACGACCTCGCCAGCAACCTTCACCGTGCCTGCGCTGGGTTTTGCCAAACCCGAACCCATGTTGAGCAATGTGCTTTTGCCACAACCCGAAGGCCCAATGATGGAGACCACTTCACCCACGGCCACCGAGAAATTCACATCACGGGCAGCCAGCACCTCAGATGCGGTTCCAAGCTTGCCGAAACGTTTGTCGACGCCGATAAATTCAATCGCTGCCGCAGTGCCCGCCTTGTCGCTCATCAATTTCTCCGGTGATCGTCAGTCGTTTCATAAGTGAAATGACGATTCATTAAAGAAATATTTTTACGGCTAGAGGGAATGTCGTCAACAAAGACCTAGCGGGGTGTCAGGTTATTTTCTTTGCCACGCTTTGGCATTAAAAACACCAATAAGACACCAATACCGATACCCAAGTTCAATCAGCCGTGATCTTCGCCTCTTGAATCACCCGCCCCCAATAAGCCAACTCCTTGCGCGTGTAGTCACCCAGTTGCGCAGGCCCCATGTGGTCTATCAGTGTGCCGGCATCTTCGGCTTTTTTCTTCACATCGGGCATTGCCAAAATTTTGACAATCTCTGTGTTGAGTTGTTGCACCACTTCGTTGGGTGTGCCTGCGGGCGCATACAACGCAAACCACGAGTCAAGCGTGAAGTCCTTCAAATCAGACTCGCGCGTGGTCGGCACTTGCGGCAGTGAGCTCAATCGTGTGCCGCTGGTCACTGCAAGGCCTTTGAGCTTGTCAGCCTTGATATGGCTGACGACCGATGCCGGTGTGGTGAAAAACAAATCCACTTGACCGCCGAGCAAATCTTGTACCGCAGGTCCCGCACCTTTGTAGGGAACATGTGTGATCGATGCGCCCGTCATTTGCTTGAAGAGTTCACCCGCGATGTGCTGAATAGAACCATTGCCTGACGAAGCGTAGTTGAGTTTGTCTGGGTTGGCTTTTGCATAGGCCACCAATTCACGCAAATTGTTAACGGGCAAATTACCACGTGCAGCCACCACCTGAGGTGCACGGGTGAGCATGGCCACGGGTGTGAAATCTTTGATCGGGTCCCAACCTGCTTTTTTGAACAAATGCGGATTGCCCACTTGGTACCCGCTGTACGCAAGCAACAAGGTGTAACCATCGGGTTTGGCCTTGGCCACAAACTGGTTGCCAATGTTGCCCGCAGCACCGGCTTTGTTTTCAACCACCACCGACTGCCCTAACGCGCGTGACAAAGGCTCGGCAATCAAACGGGCTGTGAAATCGGTAGACCCACCGGGCGAACTCGGCACCACGATCGTGATGGGCCGGTCAGGGAATTTACCCTGCGCGTGTGCCACAGAACCAAAAATCAATGCGACTGCAGCAGCGGTTGCCCCTAACCAATAACGTCTTTGCATGTTTGTCTCCTTGTTTATTTTTTGCTTTAAATCAGAACGGAAAGTTCAATCAAATTGAAATCTGGGTCGCGCACATAAACCGAGCGAATTTTTGATGTAGCCCCCGTACGCACCACCGGTCCTTCCAAGATGGGCCAGTTGCAAGCTTGCAAATGCGCAATCACTTCTTCAAGCGACGTTTTCACAATGAAGCAAAGATCGAGTGCACCAGGCACAGGCAAATGCGCCTTAGGCTCAAACTCGTTGCCCTGCACATGCAAGTTGATCTTTTGATTACCAAACTTAAATGCACGACGCTCTACAGGTGGCGTACCGCCAATGAATGACTCAAGCTGCATACCCAATACGCGGGTGTAAAAATCGACGCAAGCCGATTCGCGTGCGGTGGTCAACACCAAGTGGTCGAGGTGATCAATCATGAGAATTCCTTTTTCAGTAACGCCACCGATTCGGGCGCAGGATGCAAATCTGTGATGAGGCCACTCTTGGCCACTTGGCCTGGCACCTCACGCCCCACAATGCTCTGCAACTGACGCGCAATGGGCAGCAGCAGCTGCAGGTCAATGCCGGTCTCATACCCCATGGCATCTAACATGTGAATGGCATCTTCACTGCTGATGTTGCCGCTGGCACCTGGCGCATAGGGGCAGCCGCCCAATCCACCCAGCGACCCATCAAAGCGATCAATGCCCGACTGCACGGCAGCAAGCACATTGGCCAGCCCCATGCCGCGCGTGTTGTGAAAGTGCAGCGTGAGTTGCAAGTGAGGAAATGTTTTGCGCAACACGTCACACATCGCAGCCACTTGCATCGGTTGCGCCATGCCGGTGGTGTCGCAAATGGTCAAGCCACGCACACCCAAATCAGCAAAGCGCTGCGCCAAGCGCATCACCTCAGCTTGGGGCACATCGCCCTCCATCGGGCAACCAAAACAAGCCGACAGCGACACATTGATCGGCACCTGTGCGCCAAAACGTTCAATCACTTCACGCAGGGCTGAAAAACTGTTTTCGCGCGGCATGCGCAAGTTCGATAAATTGTGTGTTTCAGAGGCAGACATCACCAAATTGAACTCATCGGGCTTGACCTCCATCGCCCGCTCGGCACCTCTGATGTTGGGCACCAACACTGTGTACTCCACACCCGCCACGCGCTTGATTCGACCCATGACTTCTTCAGCATCGCGCAACATCGGTATCGCTTTGGCCGAGGTAAATGACGTCACTTCAATCTTGGCGTAACCACACTGACTGAGCGCATCGATCAACTCAATTTTGGTGTCCGTTGGCACAAATGCCGATTCCATTTGAAAGCCATCGCGCGTGACCACTTCGTTGAAATAAATTCTTTGTTTCATGCCGGACCTCCAACAATGCCGCTTGCTTTGAGTTTTTCAATTTGTTCTGCGCTCAGACCCATGTCTTTCAAAATTGCATCGGTGTCTTGTCCCAAAACAGGCGCATTGCTTCGGTGTTGCCCCGGCGTGACAGACAACTTAGGCACGACACCCGGCACGGTGAGTTGACTGCCATCGTCCAACTTGACCTGCTGCAACATATCGCGCGCAGCGTAATGCGGATCGGCCGCAATATCGGCCACGGTATAAATTCGCCCAGCGGGAACCGAGGCACCCTCTAAAGCCTGCAGCACTTCTTCAACCGAGTGTTTGGCGGTCCACACACCCACGGCCTGATCCAACTCTTGGACTCTCGCCACGCGTCCTGCGTTGTCTTGCAAGGTAGCATCGTTGGCCAAATCTTCGCGACCAATCAACACCATCAAACGTTTGAAAATGCTGTCGCCATTGCCAGCGATCAACGCGTACGCTCCGTCTTTGCAAAGGTAAGCATTGGTGGGTGCAATGCCCGGCAAGGCACTGCCTGCAGGCCCACGCACCGCGCCAAACGCGCTGTACTCTGGCAGCAAACTTTCCATGCAATTGAACACGGCTTCATACAAAGCCACATCAATCACTTGGCCGCGCCCCGTCACATGCCGATGCTGCAAGGCCAGCAAGATACCGATCACGCCATGCAAAGCAGACAAGGTGTCGCCAATGCTTACCCCCACGCGAACAGGCACACGCCCTGGCTCGGCGGTCAGATGACGCAAACCACCCATGGCTTCACCAATGACACCAAAGCCTGGCCGGTTGCGATAAGGTCCGGTTTGCCCATAACCACTGATGCGCAAAACAATCAACTTTGGATTGCGCGCGATTAAGTCGTCAGGCGCCAAGCCCCAACCCTCCAAGGCACCGGGACGAAAGTTTTCAATCAACACATCTGCATCTTGCGCGAGTTGCCTCACCAACTCTTGTCCTTCGTGGGTTCGCAGGTCCAGTGCGATCGAGCGTTTGTTACGCGATTGCACTTGCCACCAGATCGATGTGCCGTCTTTGAGCATGCGCCACTTGCGCAGAGGGTCACCCGTGTTGGGGGGTTCGATCTTGATGACATCCGCACCAAAATCAGCCAAAGTTTTTGCAGCAAAGGGCCCCGCAATCAGCTGCCCCATCTCCAGCACCTTGAGGCCAGCGAGGGCCGATGGTTCGAGAGGTTTGGATTTTTTTGCATCGTCATTCATACGCAGCAGTTTGCTGCGTACACAGACTGACGTCTATTTGTTCCTCAATCAGCCAGCCTTCGCATTTTGTTAAGACTGAATCAGAAAGTCTCGCAGGGCCTTCACGTCCTTGTCCGCATCTTTGCGAACTCCCACCATCAGGCGCCGCTTGGCCCAATCGTCCTGCAAAGGGCGCCACCCCAAGCTCATGCTTTTCAAAATCGGTATGGCCGAGGCCTTGGGCAGCAATGCCACTCCTAAACCCGAAGAGACCATGTGGCTGACCGCATCAAAGCTGTTGACTTGCATGCGCAACTTGAGTCGCTTGCCAACCGCGATCGCCGCACTCAACTGTTGCTGCAACAAAGCCGCGCCGGGGTTAAGACTGATCCATTGCTCTTCCAAGGTGTCCGCAAAAGCAATAGGGGTCTTGCCTTTGAGTACATGCCCTTGAGGAAATATCAACACCAGTTCATCGAACCGAAAAAATTTCGCCTCCAGCCCTTCGGCATTTGTTCCCTCGACAAACACCCCAATATCCGCCCTGCGCTCGCGCAAGGCCAACACCACCTGTTCAGACACGCGCTCTTCCAGATCCACTTGAAATTCTGGATGCGCGCGCGAATAGTTGGAAATCAGTGGGGGCAAAAATTGGCTGATTGCCCCGGTGCCTGCACACAGTTGAATGTGGCGTATGACGCCTTGCTGCAAATCATTCAACTCACGGCTCAGCGCTTGCATCTCTTGCAACAGCGCCAAGCCGTGGCGCATGAACACACGCCCCGCAGGAGTGACATTCAAGCCTCTTGAATGCCTTTCAAACAATTGAAAGCCGATCGCCCCTTCCAAGTCTTTGATTCTGCGACTGGCAGCAGGCAGCACCAAATGACACGCCCGAGCTGCGGCGGTCAAGCTGCCCGACTGCGCGCACAACACTGCCAGCTGAATCGAAACAAAGTCAAATCTGGACAGGTTTAATTTATGGGTTGGCATGTGAAAGCTTTGTGTGCAGACCTTGGATTCAAACGTTTCGCCAACCTCGGCACATCAACCATTGCGTTGTGCCACAGACCATGATCCAAGCTGCGTAAGTGGCCATTTTTCCGTCAACGTTCCATAAATACAGACCACCGCTTAAAACGGCCATGCCCAAAAACGCATTCAACAAGACTTGCTGAAACAAGCCCCAAGGCGCCACAGGGAGCCACGCGCGCGGCATCACACGTGCTATCAAGGCACAGAAAAGGGCCAATCCCCACGCCGGCGCGATGAAGTTCAGCACATGAATGATTTGTTCGTAGGGGCCCATGGGGGAATTTTATAATCCGGGACTATGGCAGTCTGGGCTATCGGCCTCAATCACAACACAGCTCCGCTCGACCTGCGGGGCCGCTTTGCGTTTGCGCTCGAACACATGGGCCAAACCCTCGACACGTTGCGTGACAACTTTGCCGACAACAGCGAGGTGGCGATTCTGTCCACCTGCAACCGCACCGAAATTTATGGCGCTGGCGAGCAAGCCCAATTGCAGCAAACACTCAGCTGGTTGGCGCAATCGGGCGGTGTGTCTGCCGACGCCTTGCAAGAACACACCTATGCCTTGCTCGAAGCGGATGCCGCCCGTCACGCCTTTCGCGTGGCCAGCGGCCTCGATTCAATGGTGCTGGGTGAACCCCAAATTTTGGGACAAATGAAAGACGCGGTGCGCGCCGCCTCTGAAGCAGGGGCCTTGGGCACCACCCTCAACCAGCTGTTTCAGCGCTCATTTGCAGTCGCCAAAGAGGTGCGCAGCTCCACCGAAATTGGCGCGCACAGCATCAGCATGGCCGCCGCCGCTGTGCGTTTGGCCAGCCAGTTGTTTGAAGATTTGGGTCAAACCAAGGTGTTGTTTGTGGGTGCCGGTGAAATGATCGAGTTGTGCACCACACACTTTGCCGCCAAGAACCCCAAGAACATTGCGATTGCCAACCGCACGCTGGAGCGTGGCGAAAAATTGGCCAGTCAGTTTGGCGGCGAGGTCATGCGCTTGGCAGACTTGCCGCAACGTTTGCATGAGTTTGACATCGTCATCAGTTGCACCGCCAGCACCCTGCCCTTGATTGGCTTGGGTGCGGTTGAGCGTGCTTTGAAGCAACGCAAACATCGCCCCATGTTCATGGTCGATTTGGCTGTGCCGCGCGACATTGAGCCCGAAGTGAAATCGCTCGAAGACGTGTACCTCTACACAGTGGATGACCTCTCAGACGTGGTGCAAACCGGCCAAGCCAACCGACAAGCAGCTGTGGCACAAGCCGAAGCCATCATTGACGCTGGCGTGCAAAGTTTTGAGCACTGGCTAGACCAACGCAGCAACGTGCCGTTGATTCAACAACTCAATGCGCAAACCGAAACCTGGCGCGAAGCAGAACTCAACCGCGCACGCAAAATGATCGCCAAAGGCGACGACATTGACGCGGTGCTCGAAGCCCTGTCACGCGGACTCACCCAAAAAATGCTGCACGGCGCCATGGCCGAATTGCATGCCGGCGATACTGCGGCACGCGAACGTGCCAAGCACGCGATCGAACATTTCTTTTTGCGCTCAAACCGTTAGGGGCTCTACCGATGAAACCCTTTTTACGCGCTCAGCTCGAGCGCTACGCGCAACGCCTGTCTGAACTCGACTTCTTGTTGTCTCGTGAAGACATCATGAAAGACATGACGCAGTTCTTGGCGTTGTCACGCGAGCACACCGACGTCACCGCCACCGCAGGACGCTACGCACGCTACCAACAACGCGAAGCTGATTTACAAGCCGCACAGCACATGCTGCAAGACAGCGGTAGCGATGGTGATTTGCGCGCCATGGCCGAAGAAGAAATCACCAGCGCACAGGCCGAGCTCACGCAACTCGAAGCAGAATTGCAACGCATGCTGTTGCCCAAAGATCCTGACGATGCACGCCCCGCATTTTTGGAAATTCGCGCCGGCACAGGCGGTGACGAATCCGCCTTGTTCGCAGCCGACTTGTTGCGCATGTACACCCGCTATGCCGAGCGCCAAGGTTGGCGCACAGAAATCGTGAGCGAGTCGCAAAGCGAATTGGGTGGCTACAAAGAAGTGGTGGTGCGCATCGATGGCGCATCTTCCGGCGACGGCGTGTATGGCCAATTGAAGTTTGAATCCGGCGGCCATCGGGTGCAACGCGTGCCCGCTACCGAAACCCAAGGGCGCATCCACACCAGTGCCTGCACCGTGGCGGTGTTGCCCGAGCCCGACGAGGCTGAGGCCATCAAAATCAACCCCGCCGATTTGCGCATCGACACCTTTCGCGCCAGCGGTGCCGGCGGACAACATATCAACAAAACCGACTCTGCCGTTCGCATCACCCACTTGCCCACGGGCATCGTGGCCGAGTGCCAAGACGGCCGCAGCCAGCACAGCAACAAAGCACAAGCCCTGCGCGTCTTAACCGCCCGCATTCAAGAAAAAGAACGCTCAGAACGCGCCGCCAAAGACGCTGCCTTGCGCAAAGGTTTGATCGGCAGCGGCGACCGCAGCGACCGCATTCGCACGTACAACTTTCCGCAAGGTCGATTGACCGACCATCGCATCAATCTCACGCTCTACAAACTCAGCTTCATCATGGAAGGCGACATGAGCGAAGTGGTGCAAGCGCTGCGCCATGCGCACGAGGCTGAGCAACTGCAAGACCTTGAGGTGGGCACGGCATGACCGATGCGCCCATGCCAACATCTCTCACCATCGGAGATGTGTTGCGTGAAGCACAGCAGCAAGGCTTGCCTCGCCTAGAAGCACAAATGCTGATGCTGCATGCCCTGCATCGCTCACCCAATGACCGTGCGTGGTTGCTAACGCATGCCAACGACATACTGTCGATTGAGCAACACACCACCTTCGCACAATTCACAGAACGTCGACGCAAGCATGAGCCGGTGGCTTACATCACAGGTATGAAAGAATTTTTCGGTTTGCCGCTGCAAGTCGATGCACGCGTGCTCGACCCACGAGACGACACCGAAACTTTGGTGGAGTGGACCCTCTCATGTCTGGCAGATGTAGCTGCCCCTAGCGTGGTCGACTTGGGCACCGGCAGCGGTGCCATCGCCTTGGCGCTCAAACATGCGCGGCCCGATGCGCAACTACATGCCGTAGACGCCAGCAGCGATGCATTGGCTGTGGCCCAAAGCAATGCACACCAGTTGCAACTCGACATCACGTTTCACCACGGCGCTTGGTTGTCTCCCTTGGCCCATTCGCAGTTTGACGCCATCGTCTCCAACCCGCCCTATGTGGCGCAAGCTGATGCGCATTTGCAATCGCTCACGCATGAGCCTTTGTCGGCCCTGGTCTCAGGCGCGGACGGTCTAGACGACATTCGCCACATCGTGCAACAAGCCCCGGTTCACCTCAAACCCGGCGGCTGGCTTTTGCTAGAGCATGGCCACGACCAAGCGCATGCCGTGCAAACCCTGCTGGCCAACCAAGGGTTTGAAAATGTGCAAAGCCGCCCTGACCTTGCGGGCATCTTGCGCTGCTCCGGCGGGCGTTGGCCAACGGTGAAATAATAGGGTTTTGAGATATGGAGAAATCCCCATGAGCGACGTGCAACAACGCATTGAAGAATTGGTCAAAGGCAACGAAGTGTTGCTTTTCATGAAAGGCAGCGCGAGCTTTCCGATGTGCGGTTTTTCGGGCCGTGCGGTGCAAGTGTTGAAAGCCTGCGGCGTGGACGCCAAAGCCATCAAAACGGTCAACGTGTTAGACGATGCCGACATTCGCCAAGGCATCAAAGAATTCAGCAACTGGCCGACCATCCCTCAGTTGTACATCAAGGGTGAATTCATTGGCGGCTCAGACATCATGATGGAAATGTACGAGTCAGGCGAGCTGCAAAAAATCATCAACGGTTAAATTCATTTGGCAGGCGTGTGACACGCCGCATTGCCATAGCGCTGCAAGCACATCGCTTGCGCGCAACCTTTGATCAAACTGTCTCGGTCGGTTTTATTTTTATCCACCATCGCCAGTTCTTGGTAAGTCACAAACTCGGTGCGCATGATGGGGTGACACACCGTGTGCGATTGGTTGCCGTGATAACTGGTGCTGCATTGTGTGAGGCCAGTAGACACTTGCACAGGGCGGTTGCGATTGACCAAGGTTTGCACCTCTTCAACAGGATACATGGTAAAGGCGCCCGGCGTACATTCGCCTTGCGCCGCCCTGAACTCAGGCGTGGCACAAGCGCTCAATCCCAACACACACAACAGCCACACGCTTTTGATGCTCGTCATGATCGACTCCCGAAAGCACTACTCTCGAACGACCCATTGGCGTTGTGCTGACAACACCGCTTTGGGGTAAGTCAATTGTCCCCGGCTACCGTTGTAGCGTCCTAGGGCCAAGGTCAAATCCCCACTTTCGAGTTGCAAATAGTGTCGCAGGATCACACAACCAAAGCGCAGATTGGTTTGCGATTGAAACAACACCGACGCATCGCCCTCGGCCAACACCCGCGTCCAAAAAGGCATGACTTGCATATAGCCTCGCGCCCCGGCGCTGCTGATGGCAAATTTGCGAAAACCACTCTCGACCTGAATCAAACCCAGCACCAACGAAGGGTCTAAGCCAGCACGTTGGCTTTCATACCAAACCGTTTGCAACAACTCACGCCGCAGGTCCGCATGACGTAACTCATGCGCTTGCGCATCGCGGCGTTTCAAAAATTGTTGCAACTGCGCCTCGGTATGTTGCAACCATTTCGCATAAGTTTTCGCAGCATTCGCATCGGCATGCACAGGTTCGGGTGGACCAAGTTGCGCCACCGCAGCGCTGAGCGCTGTGCGCACCGAATCGATCAAAGTCTCTTCCCGTTGTGCACCCGCTTGAGCCGCACCGCACACGACAACCATCACCAGCAGCATCCAGCAACGCACGGCATGACGCAATCGCAGACCTGTGCCATCCATCGCCCAAGCGCCCCACCGCCAAAGCAAACGCCCATGCCAAGCAACGGGCTGAACAGCCATCACAAACCGAGTTTGGCTTTCAGCAAAGCCAGCACCTCGGCCACAGGCACTTGAGTGGCTTCTTTGTCGCGACGGTGTTGGTATTCCACATGGCCTTCTTTCAAACCACGGTCACCGATGGTCACACGGTGGGGCACACCAATCAATTCCCAGTCGGCAAACATGGCGCCAGGGCGTTCGCCTCGGTCATCCAAGATCACATCCACGCCTGCGGCCAACAAGTCGGCATGCAACTTCTCAGCCGCAGCTTTCACCTCTGCGCTGCGGTCCATGCCAATCGGACACACCACCACGGTAAAGGGCGCAATCGCGTCGGGCCAAATGATGCCGCGCTCGTCATGGTTTTGTTCAATCGCCGCCGCTGGCAAACGGGTGATGCCAATGCCATAGCAACCCATTTCCATGAATTGTGGTTTGCCGTTTTCATCCAAAAAAGTGGCGTTCATCGCCTGGCTGTATTTGGTGCCGAGGTAAAACACATGGCCCACTTCAATGCCGCGCTCGATCGCCAACACGCCTTTGCCATCAGGCGAGGCATCTCCCGCTACGACATTGCGAATGTCGGCTACCAGCGTGGGCTCAGGCACATCACGACCCCAGTTAACACCGGTCATGTGGAAGTCCACTTCGTTGGCACCACAAATCCAGTCGTGCATCACCGCCACATCGCGGTCTGCCACCACTTTCAAAGGCTGCTTCAGATTCACAGGGCCTAAGTAGCCAGGCTTGCAACCAAAGTGGGTGTCAATTTCTGCACCCGTGGCAAAACGAAAACCCCCTTCAAAGCCCGGCAACTTGCCCACCTTCACTTCGTTCATGTCATGGTCGCCGCGCAACAGCAGCAACCACACTTGTGACTTCACCACCTCACCTTCTTCGTTCAAAGTGTCGGTGGCCAACACCAAAGATTTCACGGTGGTGCTCAAGGGCACGTTCAACAAAGCGGCCACGTCCTCACAGGTACTCTTGCCAGGTGTGGGTGTTTTGGTGAGGGCTTTCGATGCCGCGCCACGCGTCTCAGCAGGCGCCAAGGCCTCGGCCTTTTCCATATTGGCCGCGTAGTCGCTGTTTGGGCAATAGACGATCGCATCTTCACCCGTGGCCGCAATCACCTGAAACTCTTCGCTCAAGTCGCCACCAATGGCGCCGCTGTCTGCAGCCACCGCACGGTATTGCAAACCGAAGCGATCAAAAATTTGGCGATACGCCTGCGCCATCACCTGATAGCTGGCTTTGGCCGATGTTTGGTCGCGGTCAAAGCTGTAAGCGTCTTTCATGATGAATTCACGACCCCGCATCAAACCAAAACGCGGGCGACGTTCGTCACGAAATTTGGTTTGAATTTGGTACAGGTTTTTTGGGCAACTGCTTGTAGCTGCGCAACTCTTGACGCGCAATATCGGTCACCACTTCTTCGCTGGTAGGTTGCACCACAAAGTCGCTGCCATGGCGGTCTTGGATGCGCAGCAACTCAGGACCCATTTTGTCGAAGCGCCCAGTCTCTTGCCACAACTCAGACGGTTGAATGACGGGCATGGTC